>Ga0155553_162_pt2 | contig 17037 bp, 21 predicted proteins | sample RifCSPhighO2_12_FD_107210 | JGI IMG/M metagenome (GOLD analysis project Ga0155553, IMG submission 107210) | Gammaproteobacteria bacterium RIFCSPHIGHO2_12_FULL_38_11
AAAAAACGGCCTGAACACTCGCATCAGTAGCGGCCTGCGATGGCGTTTCTTGATTTTCCACATAAACTTCGGCAGCTGGTAACTCTGACATAACCAATTGCTTGAGTGCTTGAAAAGCGATCCCTTCTTCTACTGTTTGAGCAGCTGTCGGACTAGAAGTCGGCGTGGTTAATGAATCATACGTTGCTGTGTGTGATATTTTTGATAGGAAATAATTTTGTGCTGAGCCACAACTAGCCGCATTAGTTGTGGGATCATGAGAATCACCCACCCCTGGAAAATATACCCAACCCGTTGTTGCATTAAAGTTAGGCTGATAAGACTCAGGATACGTATTAGGCTGGAGTTTCTTTTGCCAATGCGCGCTTTTAATCATACACACTTCGTCTTGAAAGATTTGTGTAATAGGCGATAATGCAACTGGTTTAGAACTAGAAGGATTACCACTCCCAATGGCATTTTTTGTAACAGCAGGGTCATTTTTCAGTACCTTTGGTGAAATATATAATTCACCACCATATTTCATGTAGTCCAATGCAGCATCCCAAGTGGCATCCGCCAAACCAACACCTGCCACCACAATTTTCATAAAGATATCCTGTAAAATTGAATAACCCGTGGTTGATGATGGAATGATGAGCGCAAACCCCATAGCAATACGTAATAACACTAAATGCACATTGCGATTCTGCCCCACAAAAGTACCGTCACCTGCAGCATGCAACACGACGCTAATTGTGGTATAACCCAACCAAAGTGCAGCAACAACAATAACGCCCTTGTTAAAAATATCAAACACGTGCCCTAGTATTTGGCCGGGTGTACCATGCAATACCCCACCCATGGTACCGAAAATTTGACTTAAGTAAGCAACAGAAAAATCTGTCGCTGCGGGTTTCAAAGATACTAAGCTTTGCCCAAGTGGCCCTACATCTGCAAAAGCGGAAGCAGTCATTAACAGTAAAATAATTGCAGTAAATAAACGACCCATACAGACCTCTTATTTTTTATTACCTGTTTTATTTGGGAAAAAACTGGAAACCCATTCATGCACCGTACAATCTAATTTTTTTTGTTTTATTTGAAAATAATAGAAATGCTCACGAAACGCATAAGCAAGCATAAGCGTTGATAAACCCAATGCCATTAAAGAAGACAAAAACATGAGTTTAAATAAAAGAAAAAGGGTCCAGCAAAAAGCGACCAAACCCAGCACTGCGCAAAACACTGCTACCCTAAAGTAGGATTTCATACGCGCATTCAAATCACTTTCAGATAAACCATATTTTTTTATAGCTTCTGCAAAAGTGGTTTTAACAATCGGTTTTTCAGCTTCCGTTTTGACATCTTTTAAAATGCCCCCAATTGTTTTTGCGTTGTCTTTCACTGCTCCCCAAGACGACCAGCCTTTGACGTTCGCATTATCTTTCACTGTATTTTTAAGGTAACTGCCAATACCCATAATATCGCTTCCTATAAAATGACCCGAATTTTTATATACTATCACCTAATACCTTAAGAGAACATTAAATTTTAATCGATTTTAATCGACAAAATTTAATGATATCTTAAGGGAGCTATTGTATTCTACCTAATTAAGATAAATTATATCGAGAGAAGGCATGCCAGATTTAAGCTACAAATCAGTTCATCAATTTTGGCGAGACTACCAAGACCCTATGATTCATCGCGTCATTACCTTCATGGAAAGCGTTGAAGATTGGACATTAGATGGCGATGCAGAAGTTGAAGCTTGTATTAAAATGCTGGGTGACACACTAGAAGGAATTGGTAATATTGATCTACAGCAAGAAAATTCAATGATTGAAGTATTGGCGCATATCAAAACGGGGCGTGGGTTACGTTTGCTGATGTGCCTTGATATGGCCTATCCAGGTGCTGCAGCTAAAGTGCTAATGAAAGCAGAAGAAATTACACGCTCACAAGCTGACAATGCTGGTTTGTTTTTACGTCGAAACGTGGTATTTGAACGATTGCGATTACTCGGACGCGTATTTGCTGATGATCGTTTAAAATTGGTTGTCAAAGCACTTGAGGAAAGCGGACATGAGTAAAATTAAAATCACTGGTTTACTATTCTCGGTTATTTCAATCAGTTTTTTTACCGCAACAACCACTGCGGAAGAATTAACAAAAGAACAACAAATAACCATGCAAGCCTGCAATGCCTATTTAAATCAATCCGGATCACAATCATTGTCCGATTACATCTCCAAACTACCTCCAAAATATTCTCAACAAGCAAAAACAAACTTAACGTTTTGCGCTCAAAACAACCTCTGTCAAAACTCATCCAATCCAAACTGCGCACGAAAATTATTAGAATGGCAATTTATTAAAGAAGCACAATCAACTAGCGCAACACCTCCTTCATCCAATCCATTAACATCCTCCATAAAAAAACCGCCAGCAGCAACAGCGCAACCCAAAGAAAGTACGGAAAGCAACACACAATCAGTCTATAAAATACCGCCTGCAGGCATTCCAGCACCAACACCTGCCCCAGTAACTTCTGCACCCGCAGAAGAACAAGCACCAGCACCACAGCAATCACAACAAAGTTCACAACAAGCAAGTCCGCCGCAACAAGAAGAACAACAGCAACAACCCAGCATTAACTGGTAAATTTTAGAGGTTACTACTATGAAAAAATTTAATTCTGTTCTGACAATCGTTTTAACCAGCACTGCATTAACGATATCAAATACTGCGGCAGCTGCCGATATATTCGCCCCGCTTGAAAATTTTATTACCACATTTTATAACAATCAGGCCTACCCAACTGCAGTTACATTTTCAACACCCAAAACAATTAATACTGCGACGATTCCGGCAACAAAAACCACCCCTGCCCTACCTGTAACACGCGCAGCTTCAGCTGCCGCACAACAAGCCACTTCTGCCAATTTGCAAAACTCACTGTTACAATTTTTTTATGCATTGCACGCCAATGACAAACCTGGCACTTCCCCTAAACTGAAAAATACAATAAAAACTGCTGAAGGAACGGATTTTAGCACTTACTTTACCAATAACTCTATTGCTTCGCTGACTACCTCACCACCCGCTAAACCAGCCATAACCAAAGACAATCCCGGTACGCAAGCCAGTGACACGCTATATTTTAGTAATCCAACAGGTGTTTATTCAACATTAACAAGCAACAAAAAACCCAGTCAAGCTGACATAAAATTGGTAACAAAGCCCACCATTATCAATAATAATTTTTTAGACTACGCTGCATTTTTTACGCCGATGGCTTATACACAGGCACAAACAGTTGATGCCTCAAACTTTATAAAATATGCCGCGCAAAGTACACGAAATTTAACAAGCGGCGTTAATTTTAATATACTGTCTACTAATCCAATAGCACTGCCAGCTGTTGTAACAAGCCCAGAATATTATGACTATATGTTTATGGTTCGTTCTTTGTTGGCCGTACGATCCATTTCTATCAACATGCTTAACCACATCCGATTTGAACGCACGCCCATGCCTAGCCTCGGTAAAGCGGCTGGCTTAACAACGGATGCAGCTAGCCCACTACAAGTAGAATCATACCAAGCCAATCATCGCATTACCGACAAAACCTGGTATACACAAATCACCAATGCAACGCCAGCAACTGTTCAGCGTGAGACATTGATTGTATTGGCGGAAATTGAGCAACAAAATTTTCAGGCGCATTTGGATAGAGAACGATTATTAGCCGCAATCACGGCACTTAATTTGACGTCATCGAATCAAGCAATGAGTGCAGCACTTCAAGAAAAAGCAACGAAACTAAATGACTTAATAGGCAGGGAAACTAAAACTAAAGCACACTAAGGGGAGCAGGTGCGATGAAAGACGCCTTCGCCATGAAACCACTGGAAGTAGCTTTCCAATCCTTTTTCCAGTGGTGTAAATGCATCATGATAACCCATTGCGCGTAATGCGGTTAAATCTGCTCGTGTAAAACATTGGTAAGCACCCTTAAGCGAATCAGGAAAGGGAATATACTCACACTTTCCGCTGCCATTTAATTGTATTAATGCGTTAGCAATATCATTAAACGGACGCGCTTCACCTGTGCCACAATTAAAAATACCGCTTTTTTCTGGATGCTGATAAAACCACAAATTCATTTTCACAACATCATCAATAAATACAAAATCACGTTCGTGCGCACCATCACCATAACCGCCATAACTTGAAAATAATTTAACGATACCGTTACTTTCTAATTGATTCATTAAGTGAAAAGCCACACTTGCCATTTTTCCTTTATGATTTTCATGCGGTCCATATACATTAAAATAACGAAAACCCGCAATCTGTGATTGTGCAGATTTTAAAAAAGGCTGTACATATTGATCAAATTGCCATTTCGAATAACCATAAATATTCAAGGGTAGCTGATGAGAATCACGATCACTAAAAACAGTTTTTCCACCATAAACCGCTGCACTCGATGCGTAAATAAAAGAAATGCGTTTTCGCAAACAATAATGTAAAACGGCTTTAGCGTAATCATAATTATTTTTCATCATGTATTCACCATTCCATTCCGTGGTATCAGAACAGGCGCCTTGATGAAAAATAGCGGCAAGATCAGCATCAAATGCATCTTCTTTTATAATTTTTTTTAAAAAAACTTGATAATCCATATAATCGCGAAATTGCACGACAGCTAAATTGCGATATTTTTTTCCGTCAGTTAAATCGTCGACAGCAAGAATGTCGGTGATGCCGATGGCGTTTAGGCCTTTTATGATATTGCTGCCGATGAAGCCTGCAGCGCCGGTGACGACAATCATGGATATAACCTCACTCAAAATTTTGCAGTAATCAAATAAACTCCACTGATCACACCTCAACCAACATCTTCTGAATTAACTTCGTCGTAGAAAACCCATCCACCAATGGAATCGTTAATACTTTACCACCCTTTTTTAAAACAGCCTCATGCCCCGCAATTTGCTCAACACGATAATCACCGCCCTTCACCAAAACATCAGGATTAACTGCTTCAACCAAACGCGCTGGTGTTTCTTCAGAAAATGAAACAACCCAATCCACATAACCCAACGCACTCAATACTGTCATCCGCGCTGATAATGGATTTAATGGGCGTTGCTCCCCTTTTAATTGACGCACAGAATCATCACTGTTTACAGCAACAATTAATCGTTGGCCCAGTGCTTTTGCTTTTGATAAATAATCCACATGACCTACATGCAAAATATCAAAACAGCCATTGGTCATGACAATTTTTTCACCGCGTTTTTTTGCTTCTTTAACGAGTAATAATAATTGTTGCTCGTGTAAAATGCCCGCAGCCAAATCACCCGATTGCAATAATGCTCGCTGCAAATCAGACACTGAAACCGCATGTGCACCCAGTCGTCCCACGACGACGCCTGCCCCCACGTTTGCCAGTTCAACTGCCGTCAATGTATCCATACCCGCAGCAATACCGGCTGCCAATAAAGCAATGACCGTATCACCTGCACCAGTCACATCAAAAACATCGCGCGCTTTTGTAGGAAAATGCATTGCTTCACAACCCGGCTTAATAAAAATCATGCCGTCTTTTCCAAGCGTCACCAATAAACTTTCAATTTTCACTTTTTGCAGTAATTCAAGGGCTTTTGCAATAATCTCATTCATATCACGACAAACACCCACCACCGATTCAAATTCTTTTAAATTCGGCGTTAAAATAGTGGCGCCGGTATAACGCGAGTATTCTTTATGCTTTGGATCCACTAATACAGGCACATTATTTTTTTTTGCCTCTGTAATTAAGCGTTCAACATGACACAACGCCCCTTTGGAATAATCAGATAGCAGAACGATTTGTGCTGTTTTTAATTTTTCACAATAATCAGCAAATAAAATATCATCATTAATTTCACTCTCACCTGTATTTTCAAAATCCATGCGAATTAATTGTTGATGACGTCCTAATACGCGAAGTTTTGTAATAGTGGGGAAATGGGGAACGGGCAAGAATTGACAGTCAATATGAGATGAATTCAAACACGCTTGCAATTCTTGCGCCTGCACATCGTGACCCACCAATCCACATAGCGTTACTTTTCCGCCCAAGGCTGCAATATTTAGGGCCACATTTGCAGCACCGCCAGGACGCAATTCAACTTCAGTGACATGCACAACCGGCACGGGTGCTTCAGGAGAAATACGCGTTGCATCGCCATGAAAATAACGGTCTAACATCACATCGCCATAAACAAGCACATGTGTTTTATCGAAGGAAGGTAAGATGATATTTGTCATGGTAATGCTAATCCGTACGTATATATCCAGGGAAGCGACAACGCATGAATTATACTTTAGAATAAACTTAATACAAGCAAAGTAGGGCTGTCCCATAAAAATTAACGTGCTTTAGCCTGACTGCTCGCAATAGTATCGGTTACCTTCTCCGGCAACAACAACTTCATACAATGATGATGCTTTAACGGACACTGACGCTTAAAACATGGCTGACAAGCTAAATTTAATTTTAATATTCTTGCTTGATCAGATAAGGGCGGCGTAAAATCAGGCGAAGTTGAACCATACAAGGCAATAATAAAACGATCAAGCGCCGCCGCAATATGCATTAACCCTGAATCATTCGTCACAACACAGCTTACCAACGATAATAAATCCACAGCTTCTGCTAATTGCGTTTTCCCTGTTAAATTATCGCAACGATTTTGTGTGAGCACTTGAATTTCTTCTGCTATTTTTTGATCCTTAGGCGATCCAAATAACCATACTTGCCAGCCTTCTGATAATTTTTGATTGGCAACCGTTGCATAGTGTGTTGCAGGCCAGCATTTTGAAGGACCAAATTCAGCACCTGGACACAATGCTAAAATAGGTTTATCTGTTTTTAAATTATATTTTTGCAAGGTTATATCAATATTTTTACGATCAACAAATAATTTTGGCGTGGGTAAATTCGCTGGCAATAATGTTTTTTTTCGAAAAGCCAATGCAGCAAAACGTTGCACCATCATCGGTAATGTTTTTTTATTGAGATGATAAATATCATTTAATAAACCAAAACGATATTCACCTAAAAAACCCGTGCGTTTTGGAATTTTTGCCCAGAATGGAATGAGCGCTGATTTAAAAGAATTTGGCAAAACAATCGCTCGATCATATTTTTCAGCACGCAATTGTTTTGCAAATTGATAGCGTTTTAACAGTTGCAGTTGACCATGGCCAAACGGTAACACAATACTTTTATGCACTTCTGGCATGCGCGACAATAACGCTTGGCTCCATGCGGGTGCTAACACATACAATAGTGCGCGGGGATTTTGTTGGCATAATAATTTAAATAACACTTGCGCCATCATCATATCGCCGACCCATGCTGGGCCGATGATTAATATCCGCTCACTCACGCTCGGGACTCCGAGATTAATGTATATTTCGTTTCACAATACGGGCAAACCACCCACCCTGTTTTTTCAATATCCAAATACACCCGTGGATGTGCATCCCACAAACGTTCATTGGGCATTGGGCAAGATAAGGGTAACGCTTTGTGCGTTATTGTTTCATGTCTTTGCGTACACGCCGGTTTTTCCATATAATTCCCCAAATAAATATTTCCAGATGGTATCATACAACTTTTATCACAGGAACAAATCCAATGGCAAAATACGAACCACTACCCACCACCCCCATTCTTCCCAACGGTACAATGTTACACGCCCATAATTTACCTGAATTGGTACACATGGACGATCCAGCTGTCTCTGTAATGACTGATTTCACTTTAACCCCTCCTCACAGCATTCTACCCAATGCAACACTTGATCACGCCATCCATGAAATGCAAGTGAGTGGTTCGCATTTATTACTGGTAATTAATGAAGAAGGCTATTTTCAGGGTGTTTTAAGCTCTGAAGATGTATGGGGCGAAAAACCCATTAAATTAATTCAAGAAAGTCGTCTTCACCGCGACCATGTACTCGTCAAAATGATCATGGTTCCCTACAAGCATGTCACAGCATTTGATTTTGCATTAATTGAATCAGCACGTGTTGGGCATATTGTTAAAACCCTATCTGAACACAAACAACATTATGCATTGGCTGTCTCACCCAATGTTGATAATACAGTACAAATGATTCGCGGCATTTTTACCGCTTCACAAATCAGTAAGCAATTGCATATCGATGTTGCTGATCTTTTTTATTGAGGAATTTAATGTCTCGCCAAATAATACTGGATACTGAAACCACTGGGTTATCGCCACAGCAGGGACATCGATTAATTGAAATCGGTTGCCTAGAGATGATTAATCGTCGCATTACGCAAAATCGCTTTCATTATTATATTAATCCTAAAAGAGCCGTCGACGCTGGCGCTGTCAAAGTGCATGGACTAACCGAAGATTTTTTAAAAGACAAACCTTTATTTGCCGATATTGCGGAATCCTTATTTGACTTTATAAAGGGTGCTGAATTAATTATTCATAACGCCCCATTTGATTTAAGTTTTTTAAATTCAGAATTTGAACGTACGCATAAAAAATGCGTTCCCATTATCCAGTTTTGCAACGTTATCGACACATTACCCATGGCACGAAATCTTCATCCTGGACAGCAAAATACATTAGATGCTTTATGTAGACGTTATGGTGTGAATAATAAACACCGTGATTTGCACGGCGCATTAATCGATGCTGCCTTATTGGCTGAAGTTTACTTATTAATGACGGGCGGACAAACACAACTGTTTGACTCAGATTCAATGGATGAAAAAATAAATACAGGCGCTGTTATTCAAGAAAAATTAAAACGCACGCAAGTATTGCCGGTTATTATGGCAAACGTTGATGAATTATCAGCACACGCTGCTTTTATGAATAAAATAGTGCAAAAGCCCACGCGTTAGTCTGGCACGAAAATCACCTTCATCGCCGTCACGTTAAACATCGTCACGTTAACTTGCGTCACGACATTTAACGTTATAGTAACAGCACGCCACTCCCTTTAAAAAGACGTCGTCGCATTAATCGCGAACTTGATTTCCCCCTTTGAAAAAGGGGGTCGGTTTTCGGACGCAGCAAGTAACTCAATGTGCGATAAATTATCGCGTCCGTAAACCGGGGGGATTTGTCGAAATGGCCTGGTGTTATATTGTAAGCGAGAGGACTGATGTATTCATCCCTTTAAATACATTGCAGCGTCACATAACCGACCCCCTTTTTCAAAGGGGGTAATCGCAAGCGTCAAAATTATTGCTTAAATTAATGATGGTGGGGCTGTTACCAGTCAAGCAATATTTTTTTCTAGCAACGATTTCGTTTTTGAATCCATTAATTTTAACGCATTGGATCCCCGCGTGATTTTCGCAATACTCACATTAAATTGCTCAGCTATGTCACGTTGCGTCAACTTATTTTCAAGCAAAGCTTTAATAATTAAATAGCGATCAGCAATCGATTCTTTTTCTTCAATTGTTAAAAAACAATCAAAAAGCCCTGACAGTTCTTCAGGTGACTTTGCTTTTAAACAAAGTGTTAAAAATGATTTCCAATGGGGTGTCATAATATTACCTAATAACAATACATTAATAAATCCGTTATTGATAACGCATTTTTTTCAACCGCATTCGCTTCAAAAACAACTTCACCTTCGCGAAGCGCCATTACCCGATTACCATATTTAACGGCATAATCTAACTGATGCGTGGTCATCAAACAAGTAATCTTTTTTTGTTGAATAATTTTTTGTGTGATAGCCATCACGCTATCTGATTTTTTAGGATCCAATGCACTGGTATGCTCATCTAATAACAATAAATCGGGTTGGTTACGCAAATAAAGCGCAAAAGCCAAAATTTGCTGTTCTCCGCCAGATAAATTTTTAACGCGTGTTTTCAAGGCTTTTGATAATTGAGGATTAAATTCTGATAAATAATACGGCAAAGTTGCTGTAACTGCATTTTTCTCATCAATTAATAACGCATTCTCCTCAATCGTTAAGTCTGTAAAAATACTGTCAGCAATAAACTGTGTGATTGTTACCATTTCGCGTCTAATTGCTTTCGAATTATAACTTGCAATTGACTTATCTTTAAGATTAATTTCACCCGAAGATAGCGGATAAGTGCGATTAATTAATTTTAACAACGTACTTTTTCCAGAACCATTGCCACCCAAAATAACAACAAAATCACCTGGATAAATAACAGTTGAAATATTATTAATAATATTTCGGTCTTTATTAACGGCGAAGGTCGCATTTTTCAATTCAATAAGTGGTTTCATAGTGCTTACACACGCTTCTAATCTGTCGTTGAATATAATTCCGCTCTTTGTTTTGTGTAATGCGCAGTTGATAAAAAAGCCACCAACACCAATCCTAGGAATAACTTCAAATAAACCGGATGAATACCCATCACCAAGAGCCAATTTAAAATTAAAAAATAAACAAATGCGCCCAATAAACAACCCAATAAACCAACAAATGCATTAAAACGATCGGATTTAATCAACCCCGATACCAATTTTTTTCCAATAACCACAGCACCAATCGCCGTTAGCGCCATCCCCAGCCCCATGTGAATATCGGCATAACCATCGAGTTGTGCATTCATCACGCCACACAAAGCCGATAGTGAATTGCTGATTGCCAATCCTGCACCTAAATAAAGGGTGGGATTTTTACCAAGCTTTCTTAACAAATGCGGATTACAACCAAATGCACGCATTTTTAATCCCACGCGACTATGCAATAAAAGAATCAGTGTCAGTGCCAATGTCAGCGTGAGTGTCGCCAAAAATACTGACAGCATTTTAGGATAGTAATCTTGTAAATATTGTAGAAAAATATGATTATTCAGCAGACTAATATTAGGGCGATTCATCACAGCAAAATTAACGCTATACAACATAAAAACAGCAAGAATACCGGCAATCAAGGAATTAATTTTAGCAACACGTTGCATAACGGTTACACCCATTCCAATTAACACACCCCCCATCACGGCAGCAAACACACTGAATACTTGATTGCACCCGAGCGTAATCAATCGCGCAAAAATAGCAGCACCTAATACAAAGGTTCCCTCAACCGTTAAGTCGGTAATCATTAAGACGTCATAACTTAAATACACGCCGAAAGCCAGCGGTAGAAATAATAATGTTTGTTGCAGCGTGTTGAGTAAAAACATTTAAACCCTCAAACAGTGTGATTACAACCTATTTATTGTATAACCCGCCTTCTTCGCAGCTGCTACAATCAAGGCGGGATTAATATTTTGTTTTTTAGCCGCCAGGGGATTAATAAAAACAAAATATTTTTTCATCATATAAACCGGTATTGAACCCGCTTTTTTACCATTGAAAATTTGTAATGCCACTTTCGCTGCATCTACGCCTGTTTGATATTCTGAAAAGCCTAAAGCAAATGCGGCGCCTTTTGAAACCGAGCCATCATCAGATGCAATAAGCGGAATTTTTTTCTGCTCTGCTTGTTGTACCAATGTATTAATGCCACTGACAATCAATTCATCTTTTAAAATAAAAATAGCTTGGCTATCAGGTGCAATATTTTTACTAAGCGTGTAGAGATCCGATAATTGCGATACCATTAATTTCTGTATTTTAATATGGTCTTTTTTCGCCACAGCTTCAAATTGTTTTACCTGTGAAAAAATACGGTCATCAGCGCTATATACAACGGTTAATTTTTTTAAATTTGGCAATGCGGCATGAATAAAGTTCATTCGATCATTCGGTGAAACACGACTGTTAACACCTGTCACATTAGTATTATTCGCCTTTTTTGCTTGTTCTTTTAAATGATCTGCAGCAATACCAACGATGGGTATATCACGAATAATTGCCATCGTCATTTGTGATGCCGCCGTGCCAATTGGCGCAACCAAATTAACGTGATCAGCATTAAACTCTTGTAAAATAGCGCGTTGAATATTCTCATCGCCCTGTGCATTTTTAACAAGGTAATGAACAGGCACCTTCGATTCTTTATTCATCGTCTCCTTAAAACCATTAACGATTTGTGTCATCGCAGGAAGTTCGATAGGGACAAGAATACCAATGGTCAGCGATTTTGCCGCCGCGGCATAGGTACTACTTGCACAAAGCGATGATAAAGCGCAAAACATAATGATTTTAAAAAAATTCTTCATAAAAAGCCCCCTTGAGAACAAGAATACTGATGTAATAGTACACGAGTACAAGCATAAGGGCAACCATTAATCTCGATGATGCGCAATTGCTAGTTTTTTCCCAACACCTTCTGCTAATAAAGTGGCTGCCAACATATTCAAACTAACACCCTCTTCTTTTGCGCGAAACGCGAGCGCTGCATGCAAATGCTTTGGCACTCGAATTCTCCACTGCCCACTATAATGTGATGCAAGACTTGGCCTTGGAACAGGGTCACCAAATTCTTCTGACGTCTTAATCCATGATTTAATCGCAGATTTAATATCATGTAATGCATCCTCAACTGTTTTGCCATCGGCAATACAACCCGGTAGGTCAGGCGCCTCCGCAAAATAGCCACCTCCTTCTTCTTCTGATAAAGGGCGTATTGTGATTGGATAATCATAAGCATTCATTATTTTTCTCCAATTCGAAAATGAGTTCGATAAATAATTTTATATAAATAGGCTTAATAGGTCTTCGTAAAGGAACCGTGAGTCTCTGTCCGTTTTTCGCCCTGAAAGTCACATGGCTAGTGCCTGGTTGCCGATAAGAAAGTCCGATTCGATCAGCAAGGGTTTTCAAATCTCCAATCCGCCAACCACGAGGATTATTAAGCATTTTTTCAAGTTGTTTCTGTATTTTACCCATTTAATGATACCTCATACGGAACCATATAACAACAAAATCAATAAAAAACCGGCGTCACAGCAGCAACATCAACCAACAACATCTTCGTCCTTCTTGAAAAAATACCTGCCGTCACATCAGGAAATTTAATTTTGGTATCTGATATCATTTTTTCCAATAGCTTAGGATCGCTGATTTTAATTTCTGACTGCAAGAATCGCAGGCCATTTATTTTATGCTCCTTCTTTTTTGATTTTTTATTTTTTTGTTCAAATGTCAAAAGATCGATATGCATTTGTAGCACAGCAATTGTTGTTGTACGCCAAACACTTGGTAACAAATCTGCTTGATCTAATTTATTTAGGCATTCATCATCAATTTGTTTGACTAATATTTCACGTGAAATTCGAGAAAAAAAAGTAATTGCAACCATATAAATTGCCTTGGTAATCGGCCAACGTTGAGAAAAATCCTGATGCGTCAAATTTTCTTTAATTGTACGAACAATGTTTTTTGCATCAAAAAAATCACGATCACCGTGTTTTTGCAAAACAAATATCCTAAAAATATCCCGCAGCAAAATCCCTAAAGCATACACATCCTGCATTGGATGTGCTTTAATTTTTTTCCGTTGACACAAAAATATTTCGGGTGGTTGATGATAAAAGCGGGCTTTGTTTTCTAGGCTATCGTAAAAGAAATCAGGTCTAAGCGAATCAACCGGCGTAAGACAACCAAAATCAATAATGAAAGCATTTTCAGGGCTTGCATCAGGCATTTTTTGATCTATGCGTTTACCAATGATGACGTTATCTGTTTTCAAATCGCAATGCACCAAACCCTGTTTTTGATGCAATTGATTTACAGCATTTGCCGTCTTAAGCCAACGGTAAAACACTTCTTTAACGGAATCATACGTGACCGCATACAATGTTTTTCCCTCAAAAAAAGGCATTAATATATAATGGGGTTTGATTTTATTTTTTGCGTTGCCAGAAAAAACACCAACGCCATAAATTTTTTGATACCATTCTGCTTCTTTTTGAAACTCAGCCCCATAACAATATTTTCCAGCATAAATTAACTCTGATTTTACAGAAAATTGACTGCGGTCATTTGATTCAAAACGAAACACCTCACCAAAAGTACCCGAACCCAATTTTTCTTCGCACTTATAAAATATTTTTGCTTGATAGATGAATGATGGGCCGCCATCATAACTTGAAAATTCAGGAATTATTCTCATTATTACTCCTCACAAAAAATCGAGAGAATAACAAGATGCTGAAAATATTTATATCCGTGTTTTTAAAATTATTTATTAATTTCTTTAGCTGTCAGCTAATGTATAATGCCATACTTTTCTCGTCTGGAGTAATTTATGTTCGCTATAGTAGAAGCATATCGCAAAAAATTATTAACACTTGAAAATTGGCCAAAAAACATCATATCGGGTTTGATCGTTGCTGTGATTGCCATGCCCTTGGCAATGGCATTTGCCATTGCTTCAGGTGTCAATCCGGTTCAAGGTCTTTATACCGCTATTATCGCTGGTTTTTTTGTGGGCGTTTTTGGTGGAACGCGGGTGCAAATTGCAGGACCTACCGGCGCTTTCATTGTCATTCTTGCAAATATTACCGCGCATTACGGTGTAAGTGGATTGCAGATTGCTTCATTTATGGCCGGTTTTATACTACTTTTAATGGGATTTTTAAAACTGGGTACAGTGATTAAGTTTATTCCATACCCAGTGATTGTCGGGTTTACCAGCGGTATTGGTGTGATTATTTTTGTTGGAGAATGGAAAGATTTTTTTGGTTTATCTACACATATTCCATTAGACGCACATTTTTTCCAAAAAATAGTTTTATTATCTCAGGCATTACCGCAATTAAATATTGGCACAACGGCGTTAGCACTTTTGAGCCTATTACTAATGATCATCACGCCTAAATTTTTCAAAAAATTGCCTGGTCCTTTAATGGCTATGTTAGCTGCTACTTTTTTACAAATGATTTTTCATTTTAAGCATATTGCAACGATTGGTAGCACATTTGGTGAAATGCCAGAACACCTACCCTATTTTCAATGGCCACACATATCACTCAATACTGCACTTGATTTATTGGGGTCTGCTTTCACCATTGCCTTATTAGGATCAATTGAATCTCTATTATCCGCTGCTGCATCCGATGGCATTACGGGTTATCGGCACAATTCTAATCAAGAATTAATTGGGCAAGGACTGGCGAATATATTTTCGCCTTTATTTGGCGGATTTGCTGCAACAGGTGCAATTGCCAGAACAGTAGCCAATATTCGCAATGGGGGTAAGAGTCCACTGTCTGCAATGACACACTCCATTGCATTAATTTGCGTGTTAATCTTTTTGGCGCCTTTCGCTTCAAATATTCCACTTTGTTCTTTAGCAGCTATTTTATTTGTAGTTGCTTATAACATGAGTGACGTAAAGCATTTTCTGCATATCGCAAAGCGTGCACCACGATACGATGTGATTGTGTTATTAACAACATTTTTTTTAACGGTATTAACTAATTTAGTTATTGCAGTAAATGTGGGCGTTGTCCTTGCAATGTTATTTTTTATGCGTCGTATGATTCAAGAAACACACGTTGCATCTGAAGATTCAGAAAAATTAATTTCAAGTATTTCGTCGGCCATTACACCACCTAAAGATGTGATGATCTACAATATTCAAGGCCCATTTTTTTTCGGTGTGGCTGAAAAAATAGAAAAGGCTTTGATGGTGACGCACACGGAGCCAAAAATAATCATTATTCGATTTAAGGAAGTGCCTTTTATTGATGTAACAGGGTTAGAAACTTTAGAGGAAATTTTAAAAAAATATCAAGAAAAAGGGGTTTGCATTTATCTTTGCGAAGCAAACCCAAAAGTACGCTATAAATTAAAAAAAATGGGCATTTTAAAGTTTGCCTCAAACAATTGCATATTCGAAAAACTAGAAGACACATTACTACAAATAAAAAAATAGAAATAATTTCTTTTTCTATACATGCTTTTTTTAATCAATTGGTCGAGTTACGATTAACCTTTAATTCATCCGCTTTTTCCTCGCGAGGAGTAAGCGATCTCTTTGTAAAAAAATGCGCTGCCTTATAAGACACTGCAAATTCAGTGAGCACAGTAGTGCTAAGAAAAGCACCACAATATAGCCACAAGGGGAGGAACATTGCGCCATTGATACCACCACCTGCGGCTCTGTGAGTTGTGCTCCAGCGTTTAAGGTGCATGTAGGCCATAAATGTTAAAAAGGGTAGACTCAACCCCACACACGTCTTGTCAACAGGCCACTCTTTATTTGCAAGCGCTGTACGATTACCTAAATAAGTACCAATACCTATGAAAGGAAGCTGGTAGCGAACTGTATTTTTTAACAAACTAATATACATGTATATACACTCCTATGTGCTCGATTCCGAAATTATTAGCAGTTACATGATGCAAAGAAGAATGTTATAGATGTTAAGCAGAAATTGCAACTTTATAACACCAAAACCACAGGGCTCCCGCATTAAAATTTGAACAAAGCGACGATATTTTTAATCGTTTACAGTGAATTTTAACAGTGCCAATGCAGGGATGTCATTCTGGGAACATATTCCCGCTTTCTCCGGATAGGCTACTCAAAACAAGATCCCTCAATTCGTCAACCTGCTCCCACTTCGCTTGTATGCCTGCATTAATAATATCAGCGATTCTCACAACGTTGGCAACATTCACGCCAAGACAGGTCAGGTAAGAAAGCCCAACCTTCACTCCCGAGGTTTCCACGACACTCCTGGAATCCGAAGGGAGTTGATTTCTTTGAATAAGAATCCTGTGCTGTTCAAATTTTTGTGACAATGCCAGACCTGTGTAGCCATGACAGCCCACATCAATGCTCAGCATATGATTCATCGTACTGCCGCTCACTAATCGATAACCTTTCGCTAACAAACAGTCTGCTAACTTTCGCGTGTTGGACAGTATGTTGTTGATGTAGTTTGAAAACTCAGGCAAGACGGCCTTCTCAAAAGCAAGCGCCTTTGCAGCTATCACGTTAGAAAAAGCAGCACCCTGCAGCCTAGGCGAAACAGCGAGATTGAGCTTGCGTGAGAAGGCCTCATCATCCCAAAGCAAAACACCACCGCGCGGGCCTCTCAACATTTTGT
>Ga0155553_140_pt2 | contig 16680 bp, 7 predicted proteins | sample RifCSPhighO2_12_FD_107210 | JGI IMG/M metagenome (GOLD analysis project Ga0155553, IMG submission 107210) | Gammaproteobacteria bacterium RIFCSPHIGHO2_12_FULL_38_11
ACCCATCTCTTCAACGACCAATGCAGCCGTATCTTGATCAATCACTTGATTGATCGTCACCAGCGCACCCAACCCCATCATCACTTTAATGACTTCTGCTGCCTTGATTTTCATTTTCTGCGCTAATTCAGCAACTGAAATTGTTTCTGGGATACTGACATCATGCGTTTCTTTCGCAACCGGTTTTTCAAAACCATGTTCAATTGTATGTTTTTCTTTAAGCTTAAACTTCTTACGACGTCGATGACCATAATAACCGTCACCCTCTTCATCGTCATCACTTTGCACAACCAAGGGATCGAAACGACGCGTGCGCATATCGCGTTGCTTCACGGCTTTCTTTCGATTGACTTCTTTTTCGCCTTCATCTTCAGAAAATGACGATTTACCTTTTTTCGATTTTTTCCCTAACGTTGTTTCTTTTGTGGGTGCTTCTGAAATATTTTTTTGTGCTGATGGTTTTTCACCTGATTTTTTAGGCTTTTCTGATGTTACTGCTTTTGTTTTTGATTTTTCAACTTCATCAACTGAAGCCAATTGCGCGATTTCAGTTTTTTTAGCAGTGGGTACTGCAACAATAACAGGTGGTTTAATCGCGCGCTTCGTACGCACTTCTACATTAATACTTTTTTTCCCTTGCATTACCACACTATTTTGACGATTGGAGCGTGCCTGTAAAGTCATTTTAGGGCGTGCTGTCGCTGCTGCAGAAGGTGCTGCAACACTACGGCCTTTTAAATATAATAATAGTTTTCGTTTTTCATCATCTGAAATAGCCTGATCATCACTCACAACAGCAACGCCTGCTTCTTTCAGCTGTTCTTTCAGATAATCTGGAGTCATACGAACTAACTCCGCTAATTGTTTAATTGTGACGTTTGCCATGTATAAAAAACCTCAAAATGTAGACTTCCGCGAACTGGAGATGCGATAAATCGCGTCTCTACAAAAACCAATGCGCCCTTGCACTCATAATTAATTTACCCGCTGCTTCAGCATCCATTTGCAACAAATCATATAATTCATCCGTTGATAATTCCGCTAAATCATCGCGTGTTGCAATACCGTGATTAGCCAGTTGCATTGCTAACTCAGGCGTAATGCCTGAAACAGCCAATAAATCATCTGCCGGTAATTTATGCTTTGTATTATCACCCATTAATTCTTGTGTTAATAACACATCACTTGCACGGCGTTGTAATTCTTCAGCAATTGTATCATCAAAACCTTCAATCGCTTTTAATTCAGCAATAGGAACATAAGCGAGTTCTTCCAAAGAAGTAAACCCTTCTGCAACCAATACATCCGCAACAGCTTCATCAATTTCTAATTTATTAACAAACATATCTTTATGTTTACTCGACTCTGATGCTTCTTTTACTGTTGCATCTTGTTCAGTCATGACATTAAGCGTCCAACCGGTTAATTCGCTAGCCAATCGCACATTTTGACCCGAACGGCCAATGGCTTGCGACAACTGTTCTTCTGTCACAACAATATCCATTGAGTGATGATCTTCATCGACAACAATGGAAGAAACTTCTGCTGGTGCCATGGCATTAATAACCAATTGTGCTGCGTTATCATCCCACAGAATAATATCAACCCGTTCGCCGTTTAATTCATTCGACACTGCCTGCACACGCGCACCACGCATACCCACACAGGCGCCAATAGGATCCACTCGACCATCATTGGTTTTAACCGCAATTTTTGCCCTTGAACCTGGGTCTCGTGCAGCACTCATTATGGTAATAACTTCTTCACCAATTTCTGGCACCTCAATTTTAAATAATTCCATCAAGAACTCAGAAGAAATACGGCTCAATGATAATTGTGGGCCACGTTTTTCTTTACGCACATCTTTTAAAAAGACACGAACACGGTCGCCAATACGAAATGCTTCGCGTGGAATCATTTCTTCACGCAATAACAAACCTTCTGCATTTTCACCCATGTCTAAAATCACATGATCACGCGTTACGCGTTTCACGGTGCCCACTAATAATGTGCCAACTTTAGCTTGATTTTGCGTAATAATTTTATCACGCTCGGCTTCTCGTACTTTTTGTACCAATACTTGTTTTGCTTGTTGTGCTGCAATACGACCAAATTCAGGATTTTCAACTGATTCCTCAACGAAATCACCGATGGCTAAATCAGCATCAATTAATTGCGCTTGAGATAATCCCATGACTTGTTCGGGAAATTCATGCATCTCAACAGCATCATCGGCCACCACTTCCCAACGACGATAACTATTATAATCACCTGATTTACGATCAATCGCCACGCGCACCAACACTTCTTTCGGCAAATAGCGCTTTATCACAATGGCTGCTAAAGCGGCTTCAATCGCTTCGAAAATAACTTCTTCTTCAACACCACGTTCATTAGCGATGGATTGTGCAATTAATAATATGTCTTTGTTCATTTAAGATCACCTTCTGTAGTAAAGTTTTCTTTTTCTTTAGTAAAATTTAAAATAATTTTAATGTCGTTCTTTGTAGCTTCCACTCGCTGACGCTCGGGGCTCTGAGCTGATTAAATTAGCCTTTTGAATCTCATTTAATTTCACGCTTATCGTATTCGTTTCAACAAGCAAATAAATTTTGTCATCCACCACTTTTTCAATACGCCCAACTAATTGTCGACGATTTTCTTGCGGTGAACGCAATTTTAATTTTACCATTTTTCCTACGTAACGAGAAAAATGGTTAAGTGTTAATAATAAACGATCTAAACCAGGTGAAGAAACTTCAAGCTGGTAATGACTTTTAATAAGATCTTCCACATCTAACAGCGCACCAATTTCTCGACTCACCACCGTGCAATCTTCTAATGTAACACCCGTGTCGCGGTCGATATAAATGCGTAATACAGCCTGATTGCCCGATTTGCGTAAATCGCACGCCCACAATTCCAACCCTAAGGAACGAATGGTTGGCTCAATGACATCATGTATTCGTTTATCTAACATACCTCAGAATCCCGAGCGTCGCGGGCAGAAATTAATGGCCCGCAAAGCGACAAAAAAGGGGCACAAGGCCCCTTAATCAATAACACATGGATCAACAACATTTGGTAGCGGGGGCAGGATTTGAACCTACGACCTTCGGGTTATGAGCCCGACGAGCTGCCAGACTGCTCCACCCCGCAATAAGTCGCCATAATAATGTGAAAAAATAAGAAATACAAGTGTTATTTGCCTACTAACTGCACGCTTGCCTTAATTCATTTTGATAAGCCAATGAAACAGCAGGTAAAGCCCGAAGTAATCCGTGCAAGGTTACTTGATCACTTATTTGTTGTAATGCGTCAAAATCATCTGCCAACGCATCAACATCAAAATCATCAGCTTCATTCAGTACAATATTTTTAATATCGGATTTTGTGGGTTTCGGTAATGCCAATTTTAAACAACGACTTAGCAATGCAGGATCAATGACACTGCAACCTACATGATGCGCATCATAACCCGTGGCCAATAAGAAAAACCCTTGTTTTCGTGGAGGTTCACCTGTTAGTGGATCTTCACCTGTTAATAATTTATTAATAAATTTTGCCCATCGCCCATCAGAATAACAATTCATCCTGTCAGCAAATAACGCATAACCCGCATGAAAAGCCTTCAATGACAATGCTTCTCTCACTTCAGGCATTAAACTGGCATCAATCGTAATAAAATCAATACAATATTTTTTAAACATATAAGCTGCTAACGCAGTTTTGCCAACGCCTGGCTCACCCGAAATAAAAACACCATTTGATCCAATACCCGCAGGCAATTTCACATGCGCTTGTAATTTTTTAATTTGAATAAACGATTCTAAGCTTGCTCTGACTGCAATTGAAGATTCTGTCAGCACGAATCTTCTGTCATCATTTTCTTTTTTAGTGAAAAATCCACAATAAAGGCTGGTTTGAAATAAAGAATCATTCTTTTTTTGCGCTAAGCAGTACGACAAAACGGTTTGCTGCAACTGACGAACCGTTTTATTTTGACGAGTAAAATAACTCTCAATAAACACATGGCAATCATTTTTAAAATCAGCTTCCGATACTTTCAAATTTGCCAAATCAAAAATAGGCTTTAATAATTCATGATAAATATACGCAGGTGAAAAATCAGAAAAATAGTATTCAGGAATAGAACCATCTTCAAATAATTTTTGCGCCATTCGTCCAGCACCATATTCATTGGGATTACGTGCAAAAACAACTTTATGATTTTCATCCAGCAAATAAATTTTCCTGCGATACAAAATCTGTCGAGAACCACCCCTCTTTAAAGGTGAGAACATCGTATAATGAAAATCATCAATATTAGATTCATCGATAAATAATATTTTAATTTTATCGAAATGATCATTTGCATATTTCTCAAAATTATCCATTTCACGGTAAATTGTAACAGTGTCTGGAAAACTATTTTCTATTAATTGTATTAAACGACTTTTACCTTTACCTGCTTCACTAATCAATTGCAGTAAAGCATTATCCTGCAAAGCATCAAACAATCGTTTTATTCTCGCTTCAATAAAAGCAATAGAATCTTCTTTTTCTAAAGAAGGGTAACTCGAATAATCAGGCTCATCAATAATGATAGGCGTCGATTTTGGCGGATTTGGATAAGTCCAGATTGAAATATTATCTAGGAAATCAAAAAAATTATCATAAGACGATATTGAATCTGGCGTTAATTTTTTATCTTCAATGATTAAGATTAATTTGCCAGAAATCATTATTTTTTCGCCATTAATCCATAAATAAGGGTTTGGTAGTAATAATGTTTTCATATAAGACAATAAGTCATTAGAAAATTCGCCCTTAAGAATAATAGTATCACCCTTAATTAAGCGCAATAAAACATCACTTTTACAAATTGAAAAATCAGAAAATTCACCTTTATTTTTTTCAAAAAAGATGGCATGAAATAGATCCTGAAAAGAATAATCCTCAACATCAAAATCACTGTCATTTCCAGAAAAAATTTCAGCAGCTGCTGCGCTGATATTATTGGTAATAAAAACACAATCATCTTGGGTGGAAAATTCATGACAAATAGCTTCAACTTTTTCACAAGCTAAAGTTTCAGGCAAGTTAATATTAGGAGCCAGCATCAACATCAATTGAATATTGTTTTTTTCAGCCATTGAAAACAAAATCCACCATTGACAGTTCGACAATTGAGAAGTAATAAACAAATGCAATGTCTTTTGAGAATGCATTTCAAGCAACCCTGGCTTTTGATTGTAAACACCTCCTGAAACTACTTTGTCATGCAACAATAAGTCAAACGTATCAGTATTAATTTCATAATGATTTTCGTTTAGGTTATCAGTTGTTGCATTAATAGTAATGCTTTGAGATGCAAAACATGAAAAATCATAATGACCATTAAAATTAAAAGTCATGCCATCTGGAATAAAAAGTCGATAACCACGATAATCAAAAAACCCGAGCGATTTAGATTTTTCAAAAAAAATTTTCATCTCTTGCTGATCTTCTTTTCGAAAACCCGTAATCATAATCTCAATACCGGGCGGAAATAAATTACATCGGCGAGAAAATTCAGATTCGAGCCAATGCATTTTATTGTTATTTAAAACAACAGGGCCAAATAACGTTTTTTTCCAATCTGAGGTGCCGCACAAATCAACAGTAAATGTATCGCTTTTTTCATAATTCACGTCATTTGAAATCAAATCTGGACTCAAATTTAAAACAATATCTTGACGCGAAAGAAAAGCGGAATCATCCGGCATTTGGTCAGTTATGGCGACAACACATACATTATCAGAAACGTCACATCCACAAATTTTGCGAGCACCCGAATAAAATAATGTGCTCATAGAAACCAAGGTTTTGGCATCCAACACCGTTTGTCTGACATCAATTAATAAAAAATATCGCGCGCCTATCTCTTCTGCTGATTTTCGCAAAAATAATTCCAATGGTGTGACATTTGTATAGCGTGGTTGTTGATGCTGATCAATAACAACATCTTCTTTTTGGGCAGCGAGCAATTTAACGGTATCGACATAAAAAATATTATTATTTTTTGAATATTTTCTTAATAGGAAATTGGCTGTTTTTTCAGTTGAGTCAACTCGAAGCAAAATTTTACTATATTGATTATTTTCAATAATCTCAAAAAAATCAGCAATAGCATCACAGAAATGCGGTAAAATTGATTCCATTAGAAAAGGCGCTAATTTATTTGTTTTTATAATTTCAGATGCATTATTTAATTCAGATTTTGGTATTGCTGGGTTATCAGAAACACCGCTCAAATCATCCACACCAGCTAATTTTGAGACAGGCAACTGCTGATAGCTGAGTGTAACATTCACACCTCCCCCTAAATCAATTAAAATGTAATTTCCATAATTTAAAATCTCAAGTGCTTCATGATTATTGTCAATAGTCACAATTTCGACACGATAGGCCTCGTTCGGCAAAAGCGTTTTTATTTTTTCACTTACCGACAATGCACGATGCCAGCAAACACCTGCGCGCTGTTGAAATAATTGCTCACACCACGCTTTATAATCAACAGCTTCTGCTAATTTAGGAACACACTTATTAGGATCAGCAATTCGAGAATAACCTAAAGATGTTTGACAATATTCATCAATAATTTTTTGAATAGGATCATCAATGCTTAATTGCTTGTAAGCATCATCAAAATAATATTTTTTTTCAACCGCGACTACAAAAGTAATGCTCATAGAGAGAGTCGAGCATGCATGGTAAAAACCATCATCACCCTGCACAATCGACAAGCCTGGGATTATCTGGCCATCATGCGTCACAAGACCTGCAATTGTTTCATTTGCATGAATCGACAATAAACGCGTATAACCTAATGACAATGTCTGTGAAAATTTTACATAATAGTAATCATTATTCAACGTACGTAAATAATCAAGCCAATTATTATCTGCAAAATAGCATCTGACGGGTGTTATTTTTACAGGTTTAACCACTATTTTATGGAGCTGCTGAAATACATACTCATAGCTTACCCTAACTGTGCGAACACGCGGCAATGAAAAATCCTTACTTAATACTTCTCCTCCTTCAACCATAGTATAATGTTGCGTTGCTAATGACCCTTCTGAGCTGACCTGATGATTCCTCACAGCTTGATTATGGATGTATAAAATATTCGATTTTATATCTGGTTGATACATTCGACTTTTTGTATTTGATTCGATAGTAATATTACTAAACTCTTCCAATCTTTCAAATGCGAATGCGTATACATCAGGCACTTCAATATGTTTTAAATTAGTTAGATTTTGCAGTATGTAATCGTATAACATATTAAATTCTATATCAAATCTAAAAAGTTCATCCTCATCTTCAATGTAAGTAGGAAAAATCAACCGAAGTGATTTAATTTTAGTAAGATCTAGCAGACCTTCATGCGCTGCCATTTCTATGTTTGCAACCGTCTTTCTATCAAGTTCATGAATTTCAAGCAAGACAGGATGCGAAAATATATCATCGGTGTAATGAACAATTTCATAATATTTTTGTAGTGCTTCGTTCTCTGAAAGGATATTTCTTATGTGTGAAATTGACAAACGCGATCTTAATTCATCGTCCGATAAAATAAATTTTTCTAGGATTTCGTTTTCATCTGAAAAATTATATAACATATCCATTGTCAAATATTGACGTAGCTCTGGCAAAAGCAGTGCAATTAAACAATGAACTGCTTTTTCAAAAAAATCACGGTTAATCACACTTTTAACTGAATTTGCTTTAATTGCTAAAATAAATTCCCTGTATGCATCATTTTTTAAAAAAAGTGCATGTATTGCCATAATCATTGCTGTATTCGACTTAAGATCTGAAAAGGAGTAAATAAAAAAAGGTATATTATTTTCCTTAAGGATTTTATTAAATAATAAAACAATTTCATCCCCATTCACTGTTAATCCATCTACTGGCTGACACACCATCTGATGTGCATCAAACGGCTTTGCGGAATTTTCAAAAATTGAAAATTTAAAGGCATTATGAAATCCGTAAACTCTCTTAAATTGTGGCGATTGCAAGCAGGTCAGTAATTCCCGCATACGCATTGAATCCAATACCACCATGTGATCACGCGAAACGCCCATTTTTTCGGTTATTTTTTTATAATCGGTTTCAGGGTTGAAATGCCTGTCTGCCTCTAAATGGTGAATATTAAATCCTTCTCTTTCTAAAAAATTAAAAACTGCTATCAGGATTCCTGAAGAAAATTCAACAAGGGATGGATACGCAACGACAATTGTTTTAGGACATTGTTGGCTAGAAGGTGCTGCACTGCTTGTCCACGGTTGATCTTCAAATGCAGCACAGGGATCAAATACCGCCGCAGGTGAAATACTCTCTGAGGTTCGCGCAGCATAGTACAACCAAGAAGGAAGTTTCATATCTGTATCAGCATATTATGAATATGCGTTAAGCTTACCTATAGAAGATTAAGAAAACATTAACTAACGACAGAAGAAACACCTCCTGAAATATCAGCTTGTAATGCTGCTGTACTTTGTACAATCGGAATTGAACACGCAGTGCTGCCCGGAGGACAAACACCAAGCTCCTCATAAGCTTCTCGAATCCAAATTTGGCAGACGGCACCTAAATTTCTACAGTTTCCTTCTGGATCACGTCCTCTTCTTATATCGTTTTCTATCCGATCTTTCTTATCCCGACACTCGCTGTCGTAGATTTGGCAAACACCATGCCTCACATAGTAATCATCAAAAGCTTCTCGAATCACGGTAGGGCAAGCCCTGCCAACGCTTCGACACTCTGATCTTGGATCTCTTCCCCCCTCTACTGCCCGACAGATGAGGTCGTTCGGCGCACAAGCAGCTGGTATAACTTCACTTTCTACCGGAGTCATAATGTCATATTCAACTAATAAATTCAGCTGCGTCTGTGTTAATGTGCAGGTGTCGTCCAGCATGCATTGCGTTGCCGTCGATATAGCTAGACGGGTATCATTTGGTAACCCTCGACCGTTTGGCACAAACTTGCCATAACCATTCGTAGATAATAAAGTAACCCACTCATCTGATACATTACAATTTAATTCCAGCGCACAGATTAGCGCATGCCTTATCTGAGTCTGGCGTCGTGCTTCCTCTTGCACTTGCCGTATTGCATTCTGGATTGTCATTTCTGCCTGATCCCTTAGAATTCCAACTCGTCTAGCAGCTTCATTCTGCAGTCGTAGAATTGCAGTTTCTCTATCTAGTACATCTTGTGAAACTATAGGAAACCCACCAGGGAATCTCGCATTAATATCAGGCAACACACTAGGGTCATCGCGTTGATTAACCAAAGCGGTTACTTGACTGCGTAACTGCGATGCAGGTCCCCCTCCTCGCGCCTGTCGTCTTGCTATACTAGGCGACAAAGTACCGTTAGCTACCTGTCGCTGCCTTTCCGCATTTTCTAGGTCTTGTAAAATCCGAATATTATCATCAAACGCATTCATTACCCGTGTATTTTCTGCCCTACGAGCTGCTATATATTGCTCGCGTCTAGCAGAATCATCTCCTCCACCAAAAATACCTGCGGCAGTTGCGAAAGCATTACCTAAATCCGTCGCAAAATTAGCGACCTCATGCGCAGCACCTACTACCGTATCAACCGCACCAAGTATTGTTCCCTCTGGGTCTCGCACAAAGTTTATGGCTGCCTGAAGACAAAACATGGGGTTAACAATATTTATTGCCGCAAATGCAAGATCGAGTGTCGGACTACTAACTCCTGCCATATTCAAAGCAGTTTGAAGTGGATTAGCAGCTGTTCCAACAGCATCAACAAAGCGCTGAGCCACATTTACAGTTATTTCAGACGCACTTCCCTGATAAGGTGCCAGTATTCCAGTTACTATGCTATTTCCTACACTTTCAGGGTCGCCTGTAGCAAGGTTAATCGCTAAAGTGATGGGATTTTCACCCAACACAAAAGTTGCGACTCCGTTAATTACTTGTATCGGAGCGACTCTCATAACAACATTTCCACTGACAACTGTAAGCGTCCCACCAGTGCCGGCAGCTAGTCTACTAGCCCCCGCTTGAGTAGCCACAACAGCCATACCCACTGACCTATTCACAGTAAATGAGGTCACTCTCCCAGCCACCCGCGAACTCACGCTCGCGGCTGTATTTTCTGTAATGGCATATACACCGCATGATACAAAAAACATCAAAAGAGATATCACTATATAACGTAATACAGATGACGACACTTGAGTGTGGGGGGATACAATGACATTTATATTTTTTGGCATATTATTTTTTAACAATAAATTTTCTAATGCTTTTTTCATCCTAAAATCCCCACCGCCACATAATACCTGAGACGAATCGTCTAGTTAAAAACGTAATCTTTACCATGGCCCTTCACATTTATCTCATACACCCCATTTATTTTTTTAAAATAATCTTTTTGAATCGCGTTTTCCATTATCTGACGCATACGTTCCAGGGATGATGGACGCGCAGCTGTCGTCGTTTTGATAGATTGATTTGCATGTGGCGCTTTTTTCGGTGCTGTCAAAAATGCATTGACAGATTTCACAGGTAGTATCAGATGAACGCCATATACCGCCTGCTGTATTAGAGAATCAATTGTGAGAGGGGTTTGCTTCGTCCAGTGTGGCCAAGACAATGTGCCAGTTAATTTTGTCACACCAGAGGATGTGGTCATGTTATGTGAAAACACTATTTTTGTGTTCGGTGTTATTAATTTTAAATAGGGCTCTATGGCCTGATTTTGTTTTGACACAGATGTGTCAACTGCATGTGAAGATAGTTTTTGCGCTGATTCACCTAAAATAGTGAACGCAGGGGAATTTAAATTTAAAATTTCAAAACGATCATGAAAATTGTAAAAACAATCCTGAACAATGCAAGCATGTTTAATATCGAATTGTGTTGTGTTAGATGAATTTTGAGCATTCTTTACTAATTGGTTACTTAACGAAAGATGGTGAATTAAATATAGTTCATCATTTTTAGTCATCATTGGCGACGATTCAGGGTTTAATGTGTAAACAAATAAATTCTCTAGTGTTATTGTTTCATTCGTTAATGATGAGCTTTTATTCGTACTGTGAAACATAAAATGCGATATTTTCATGCCGAAATGATTTTTAATATTATTATATTCCCAATTTGGAACATGCAGCATCAAAGACGAGGATATGTTCTCAGCAAGTTTTGAAAAATCATGCTGTTGTTTTAAAGCGGGGAAAGCAATTTTATAATTTAAGTTGATCTGTCCCATAGGCGTTGTCAGCGTCAAATTTTTCACAGTTGCATCTGTATTTTTTGTCACAGTTACTGAAATAAGTTGTTGTACCAGATTTAACAGTTGTTCTGAATCAATGCGTCCTGTTGCCTCTTTTTTTTGTAATAATATTTTTAACTGGTTCAATATTGCTGTTATGGTTTGTGTATTCAGTTGAAGATTATTGAAATTAATTTTATTTGCAGTAATAGAAAAATCTAAGGCGTTTTTTATTGTATCCAATCTCAACTCTGGGTCACGTATGCCAGCGCTAAACATTGCCTGCCAATCTTTAGCATTTGAAACATCCTGATTCATTGTTGCATAAAAATTTTTAAGCTTTAAGGTTAATCGGTCTTTAATATTAACCATTTCCAAACCAGACCCCGAGAAATGCCATACGATATGTGTAGCAGCGGCATTGCTATCGACACGAACTAGCAGTTCAGGGATATGAAACTTAACAATATTCTTTAAGATAGCAACTTTATTTTGTGTTAATAATAAAAACGCAGACCACCCACCAGAAAAATCAAAATGCATTTTTGCATTAATGCGGCAAGGAACTGGATTGCCTATTTGAAAATCAGCAATACTGACGGTACCCACACCAAACATAATATGACCATTTACAAAAGAAACTGGTCCATGCCCTAAAACAATCGGCACAGTTTTAATGTCAAGGTGTCCGTTTGTAGTTTGTTTCATTTTTAAAAGTATTTGAGATGAAAACCAACCGCGATGGAAAGCCATTATCTTGAGTTCAGTTGCGTGTTGTTTAGCTAACAGTACATTCAGTCTATCAACAAAACGCACAGCATGACGATTGGCAACTATACCAAAAACATAGGGAAGGGAAAGTCCTAAAAAAACAATAATTGCTAAAATTTTGCCTATCTGCTTCATTACCGTATTCTCCAAAATTCACTCTAAAATTCGCAATGATATTTAATTTGTCATCATCACTAGAACGATTGTGCAAAGCCAAATGAAACAAGTAGGTGTGGGCTTGAATTAAATTGACCCGTCACATTGGCACAAGCAATCGTTAAAAACATAGGAAGCTTCTTAAGAAATATAAAACTGTAGTTTCCACCCACATTAAATTGTTCTGTTGCATAATCCGCGATTAAAGATACATTTTTATATACGCTGACACCTATACCCCCAAACCCTTGATATTGGCTATCTAAATTGCCTGCTGCGCTAGAAGCAGTTTGAACACCCGCGTTTAATGTAATCGGAAAACGAAGTGGAATACCTTGTGTTAGCGCTAAATAATAGCTTTTAGAAATATTTGACATAACACCCCAACCTGCCAACGTGCCAAGACCAAAAGCAACTGCCGTATTTTTTGCCAAATAACGATTTATGCGAAAACCAAAACCCCCATTTTGTAAAAATGCGTCTTGACGCCACCCAATATTGTCATTACTAGCACTTACCACAACGCCAAGTAATTTATGAGGATCGCCGAATGAAAAACCCAAACCCATAAATCCATCTGGAAGGCTTGTGCCATTCACATGATTCACAAAACCAACTGATGCGAAAAATGCTTGCCCACCACCAAATGCGTTGGGTGAAGACAGAGAAACGCCTGGCAAACCTATGCCGCGATTACCAAATGCTTTAATCGGTTGCGTTTTTATCGCTTGCATCGATTCTTCTTTTGCCAACATAACTGCTTCTGCCAGACATTTCTTTAGCATTAAAGTTTGTTGTCGCGTTAATTGAGTTTTATTTTTTTGCGCAAGCACCCGGCATTGTTTTTGAATTTTTTGTTTCACAGGGAATAATGCTGGTTGATTTGACGTCGTATCTTGTAGTTGTGACATATGAACAAAAGCAGCGTTTGGAACGACATCAGGATTTTCTGCAAAAGCAGAAAAACTGTATGCCACTATTATTATGCATGCTGCAATGAAACGCGTTCTAAAAAAAACTGCTATGATAAAATCCATTTTGTATTGCCTCATGCAAACTTATCCCTAAAACGTACTCTAGTTTATTTATTTATTTTATTATACGCAAGCATTTAATTTCACATTTAATTTCACATTTAATTTCACAAAGGATCAAATGTCGATGCTTCAACTAATTTAGGCAGTAATAGGTTGTCTATTGTATTTTTTATTGCCTGCGTTGATAACCCGGATAAGTGGCTAGACTCGATAGCCAAAATAATATTTCTTGCTGCTTCCTTGGAAAAAAGGGGTTCAGCAGAAAATAATTCAGGGGTGGATGGATATTCATGCAGTACCGCTGTTGCTTCTGCATGACGCTGTAAAATATAACGCATTTCTGCAACTGAATTATTTTGATTTTTATCAATCATACTGTCTTCAAGTAACCAATGGAAATAAGCCAACATTGGCCATGTATTAACATTATCAATCGTAAAACGTGCCATTTCTATATAACACACAGCCAGGTTTTTAAGATCTGCATAACTGCTATCAGACAAACCTTCCGCCGACAGCAGTTCCAAAAAATTCTCTTCTGATAATTGCATAAACTCAGCATAAGCTATAAAAAAAGCCCAAACAATCATTTGTAATTTGGGACGCGCATTGGGATAAAAACAGCACATCAATTTTGTAAAACATAATAATTGCTTTCGATAATTTTTATAATGTGCATCAGGCAAAATTTTCTCAATCATTTCTTCCACCGTTTTTCCCAGGGAGAAAATATCAGATGAAAATGTGTGATCAAAGCTGGGGACAATGATTTCTTTTCCAATCGCTAAACGATTCATAATAACTAAAAGATCTTCATCCGATTCAATTTCTTCAAATACATTGCATCGTTCATGATACGCGCGCAACACTTCAGGCGCTAAATAATAGGGTGTTGCACACATGCCCTCTCCTTTGATCACATGAGCAGGGAAAGCAGACTCTTCATCAATCAAGGTGATCGTTGTCTTTGTATCCGACAATAAAACCAAAAAGTTTTCTGGTTTGATATCACGATGAACATAACCCAGGCCCGCAATAGATGCACCACCGCTATGAAAACGCATGACGGCTTGAACCATTAAGAAAAAAAGTTTAGGGATTTTGTGAAATAACCCAGGATTATTGACATGAAAAAAATCATCAGCAATCGCAAATTTTATCTTTTGTGAAAACGAAATCAAATCAATACCCATCCAATCAGAAAGACGAAACCATTTTTCCTGGCTATTTTTGCTATGCTTTTTCAATAAGCCAATTGCATTGTCACTTAATTCTAAATGAATGCTTTCTGACAATGCGATTGTCCTGCTTTCAATATTTTCTTTTATTGCTGTTGTTTTAATTTTTTTAAATGGGTTAAATGATTTTTTACCGTAAAATAGCGATGATTTAAAATCCAAAAAATAAGTTGGGCTAGGTTCTTCGTGAAACAGTTTTGCTGCAGCGGGTTGTTGCGTATTAATATTCACCCACAGTTTAACGATTGCTTCTGCACCCTCTCCTAAAATATCTTTACGTGCCAACTTAACATAAATAGCATTTTCTACTTTAATATAGGTTTTACTAAAATAAAAAACTTCGCAGGTTATTTTATTTTGATAGCTCAGTGCCTGGCCACTATAATGACTTGGCAATACTGTTCCACTAACTGCTTTTTCTAGAAAATGGCGAGCGCGATTAACTTCATCAGTAGCATACGTAAAAAATGCGCTGATACTGTCACGCACCTCTTTCGGACGGGGTCGAACAGGTAATACATCACCAATCGATACCAGGTAGACTTCCCTTTCTTCCGGCATTAAAAATCCTTAACGTTAGGCACAGGTATTGAAGTATAAATTTCCTTTTTACGTTTTTTAAACATCGATGCGTGTCCAACAACAGACTGTCGCACAACAATAGGTTCATTGATTGGCGAACTTTTGTCAACCAGACCCAATAGGTCGCGAATTCGATTGCGATAAACATCACTGGCTTGTGCTTGTGCGGCAACGATAATTTTTGATTTTGCACCTGATTCCTTGCTAGCAGACGCATCCCCAGCAAGCGTTACTGATTCTTTTAATCCTTCAGTTGCTTTAACCAAAGGCGCACTCGATTTTTCCTCAAATCCCAGTGCACAAATAACCATTTCAACCTCATTTATTTCATGCTCGATGGTACGCTTGTCATCTACTTGACGCATTTCACGCGGGATGAGGTCTTGTAATCTTTTGGCGTCAAGATCATTTTCAATCTCATCATGGTAGCGATAATGCGATTCCTTAATGACTATTTTTAACTTCTCACCACAAACGTTAATTTCAGTGGGTTCTATCAAATAGCTTGTATTGCCGTTAATAAATTCCACTTCCGCATCTCGTAATTTATTTTCAGCAGTTAATGCCCTAGAAATTGCGGGATAACGATCAAAGATAGCCCGACCAACAGGTTGTGGGCCGCGTGCTAAAACACATAAGGTACCGCGATCATTAGCTGGATAAAAATAGCGGGAAATCCAGCGAATAATATCTTGTGCCGTATCACCTCCACCGACAACAACAATTTTCTTGTTGCGGGGATCCATGGATCCCAATTTTTCTTTCAGTAATTTTTCACGTTCATTCATCGACAGAGCAGGATGCATTTCTAAGGCTTCTGCAATATCATTTGCTGCTTTTAGAAAATCGACCGCTTGCACAATTTTATTTTTATGCGCTTTCCCAACACCTTGCGTAATTTTATCAGAAAATTTTCGAGGTGTTGCACCAACACACAAAACGACGTGTTGATTATGATCACTGCTATTGCCAACAATAGTGTCGGTACCGTTTTTTATATTTTTGCAGTGATAATCTCCATTTATTTCATCATAGCTAATTTCGCTATTTATAATTAATATTAACCCCATTTTTTTTAATCGCGCAAAATCCTCTGCAATATATTCTTTTTTAAATTTATGCGCAGGAATCCCATCCATCAATAAACCACCTGGTTTATCAGCGCGTTCATACATAATAACTTGCACACCATCACGCAATGCTTCATACGCAATTTGCATGGCAGCTGGGCCTGAGCCAACAATCATTATTTTTTTATCAAGAATGTGATTTGATTTTTTGAAGTGCGCATCAAACCACCCTTTTGTACGGCCAATATGATATAGCGCATATTCAATATCTTTAATATGAACCGGCGTACCTATTATTTTTTCACCACGCTCAGCACTGGTTGTACCTCTAATATCAGGAATGCCTTCTGTACAAGCATCTTCACAAGGCGCAGGACACGCAGCGCCCGTGTAAGCAATAAAAGGGGATGCTTCTATTTGCACATCAAATGCTTCCTGCAATACGGCCCATTGTTCATGAGTCACTGTTTCGTTTTTAATTGTGCCCACTCTTTTTAAAATATCGTTAATCGTATT
>Ga0155553_166_pt1 | contig 16576 bp, 17 predicted proteins | sample RifCSPhighO2_12_FD_107210 | JGI IMG/M metagenome (GOLD analysis project Ga0155553, IMG submission 107210) | Gammaproteobacteria bacterium RIFCSPHIGHO2_12_FULL_38_11
CCAACATTAAATATTCGACGTAAACCCGAAACTTTGTTTGATTATCAATTTGAAGATTTTGAAATTCTAAATTATATCGCGCAACCAACGATTAAAGCGCCGATTGCAGTGTAGGGAAAAATATGCTGAGCATGTAGAAGCAAAGGCGTACTAGGTTTAATTATTATACTGTTCACTTAAAAAATCATGTACGTTCCGTGCTTCTGGATCAAAACTGATACCCAGTAAATAAATCTGTTTTCCTTGCGCAACATATTTATCAGGATATTTTTTATCTTTAATTTGCTGCAACGCTGAAGCGGCATCGCCATTTTTTTTGAGCTTAAATTCGAGGATTAAAATTTTGTCTGGCACAATTACCGCCAAATCCATTTGCCCTGTATTGGTGTTGTCTTCCGCGATCACTGTATAACCCAATGCGCAAAAGCAACTATAAATAATGCTTGCATAAAAACCTTCGTAATGCTGAATATCGTTATTGCGATACCAATCATGCGGAATGGAAGCAAAATGACTTTGGAATATGTTTCCGATTTCGCTCATATTTGAACTTAAGAGGCAATCATTGAGTCGACCCAACAAAGCTTCTTTTCTTTCAGGCGTTGTTGCAATCGCTGCTAATTTGTCATTTAAACTCGCTTTGACTTCTGCATTGGGATATCCCAGTACATAAGCAAACTGTGTACCCAGCGTTGTGATGCTTTTAATCGTTAAATAGCCAGTTTGAAATAATAATACAGGTAGAGAAATATTATCCAAATCAAAACTTGATAGCATATTTTCTTTGATTATCACGCCTTCCATATTCGGAAAATAATATTTGTTTTTTTGAATTAATTTAATGAGAAATTGGGGGTTACCTGTTTCAAACCAATAGTCCCTATATTGAAAACCCTTGTTAAAAAAAAGCAAAATATCGAAAGGATTATATACTTTTTGGGCTTCAGATCCTGAAAAATTATAACCGTTATACCAGCGTTTTAATTTTGCTTTATCAACTTTTCCCTCAATCAGGTAATCTGAAAATTCTCTTTCTAAATCAGCTTGAGTGTAACCACAGATATCAGCGTATTGCGCATCTAACGTAATATCGTTCAAATTATTTAATCCACTAAACAACCCAGCCTTGCTAAATTTTGAAACGCCCGTTAAGAATACAAATTTAAGATATTGATCGGAATCTTTAATCACAGAATAAAGACTTTTTAGTAAGCTACGCGCATAAGCAGCATTGTCAGAATTTTCAAGGTTATCTAAAATGGGTTTGTCATATTCGTCGACTAAAATAACGACTTGTTGGTTATATTTTGAAGACAGTTGTTCTATTAATAATTTAAATTTTGTATTAATCAGTTCCTCATCTAAAATAGTATGCAATTCAAATGATTTAATACTTTCATTTAAGATACTATGCATATTTTTTTCGAGAAAATTCACATTATGCGTTTCACTGGCAAAACTGATATGAATTACCGGATAAGTTTTATCCCAATTCCAATTATTTTCCAGGTGCAAACCTTTAAATAAAGATTTATTGCCTAAAAAAGCCTGCTTTAATGTATCCAAAAATAAACTTTTACCAAAACGACGAGGACGCGAGAGAAAATAATATTTGCCCGTCATTAATTTGCTAATAAAAGGTGTTTTATCAATGTAAACACGATTGTAATTGACAATTTCACCCAATGTGGGGATGCCGATAGGCAGCTCTTTTTTCAACCGAGGTATCTCCAATTACTTTTTGTGTATTCTACTGGATTTTCATGGCGAGATCACTTACTTCATCGCATGCATACCCTTTAACATTACCAATGCCTCATACAATTGATAATCACTTTTCGCTAATGCCAACACGGATTTTTGTTGTTCCTTATTCGCATTTTCTTCAGCAATATTAGTGTGATTTTTAATGTGATTATCATAATTGGCTTCACCAAAATCTAGCCCACCATTGCTTTGTTTTGAGTCGACTGACATTTCTTGTACGACAACGTCTGGTCTAATACCGCGTGCTTGAATTTCGCGGCCGGCAGGTGTGTAGTACAAAGCTGTTGTTAATTTTAATCCCGTGTCATTCGTTATTGGAATAACGGTTTGCACAGAGCCTTTTCCAAAACTGCGCGTGCCCATAATAATGGCACGTTTGTAATCTTGTAATGCACCCGCTGTAATTTCAGAAGCAGAAGCAGACCCGCCATTAATTAATACGATTAATGGAACATGCGGAATAATATCGTTGTTACGGGCTTTAAATGAAACGCTTGAATCAGGTACGCGACCTTTTGTATAAACAATTAAATCATGGTATTTATTTGTTTTAGTTTTATCTAAAAATAAATCAACAACATCAGCGCTTACGTCGAGTAAGCCACCGGGATTGTTACGTAAGTCCAACACTAAGCCATGTAATTGGCCTTGAGATTCATTTGTTAACTGTGTGATTGCTTGACGTAATTGTGCAACAACGGGACCTTGAAAAACGGATAATTGAACGTAACCATAACCCGGCGCTAATAATTTAGCGGTAATAGCTTTTACTTTAACGACCTCACGCACAATAGGGATAACCAGTAATTTAGCTATTCCTTTTCGTTGAATACTGAGGGTAACTGTTGTGCCTGGTTTTCCTTTAATGTAATTAATGGCTTCATTGGTTGTCATATCTTGAATAAGTCTGTTATTTATTTTAATAATTATATCGCCGGGCTTTAATCCGGCTTTTGCAGCGGGGCTGCCATTGATGGGGCTAATTACACGTAGCATATTGTGTTCGGTTGTCAATTCAACGCCAATGCCAACAAATTCTCCAGAAACCGTCGTTTCTAAATTTGTCATTTCCTGTTTATCAAGATAAGCAGAATGGGGATCAAGATGTGAAACCATGCCATTAATTGCGTTATTCATTAAAATTTTATCGTCCATTTTTTTAATATAATTTTTTTGGATAATGCTAATTGCTTTGGTTAAGCGATCGATTTGGGCTTGCGAAACGCCATTGGTGGTTTCGTTGTCGGCGAAAGCGGTGAGTGACAATGAGAGGGTGAGGATGAGTAATAGTTTTTTTGAGATCATTGTTAAGTCCTTTTAAAGTATATTACCCCCTTTGAAAAAGGGGGCGGTTTTGCGGCAGCAAATTTAATGACACCATCCACCTGGATTCACCACTTGCCCATTATGTCGAATTGAAAAATAGAGTGAAGGGTATAAAAAGCCACCCGACTTTCCAACTGTGGCTATTTCATCACCAGCTTTGACCGTATCACCAACCGTTGTTAATAATGTTTGATTACGTCCATATAGAGTCATATAGCCATTACCATCATTAATTATTAATAATAAACCATAGCCTGCCATCCACTTGGCAAAAATAACTCGGCCCGATGCAATCGCTTTAATAGACTGCCCTTGGGGTGCTGCAATAACGGTGCCATCCCATGTTAACTCACTCTGACTGATTTGTGCACCAAATGCATGGACAATGCGACCTTGTGTTGGCCAGGGTAATTTTCCGCGTAATTGTGAAAAAGGTTTATTACTCATAAATTTTTGTTTTGAAGCGGACGTATTTAATTGCCGGATAGTGGACTCAAGTTGATGTTTATTTTTCAATAATCTTTTTAATTGTTCACTATTGGTTTGAATATGCTGACTAATTGCTTGAATTAATTGTTGACGCTGTGCCTGCGCTTCCTTTAATGCCTGTTGGTTTTTTAATTGTTTTTGTTTTAATAACAATAATTTTGAATATTGTTTTTGTATAGCCTGTTGGTTTTTCTGACAAGCCAACAAAGAATTTTGTAATTGCGTCATTGTTTTAACTTGTGCAGTCGTAATGTAATGAAAATACATTAAAGTACGTTGTGTTTGTATCACATCATCAGGTGATAATAATAACTTCACTGCAGGTTGTTGACTGAATAAATAGGCATCACGAATTTGTTGTTTGAGTAAAATGTGATTTTGATTTTTGGCATTGGCCAATGGGACGGCTTGTTGTTTTAGTTGTTGTATTTTATTTTGCTGAGCGGTTAATTGTTTTTGAAGCAGGGTGAGTTTTTGGTTAATTTGGCCTTCTGTTGTTTCAGTTTGTGCTAGTGCATCCTGCAATTGCGATTTTTTAAGAGTCGATTGATTTAAGTCAATTTGAATGGAGGCAATGTTTTTGTTGAGGTTATTTAATTTTACAGCTGTGTTCTTGTCAGCGAATGAAGGTAGGGTGAGGGTGAGAGTGAGGGTAAGTAATATTTTTTTTGAAAGCATAAGTAAATTCTTTTGTTGCTACTTCGTTTTTATTTTGCGCGCATGTTTTTAATACACTGACAGCAAACTCTCGCCCGTCATCTCATCAGGCTTTTTCAATCCCATTAAATACAGCAATGTGGGAGCGACGTCATCAAGCGCACCTGTTGTTTTAATTGTTTTTACTGGTCTGCCAACATAAATGAGCGGAACCAGATTCGTTGTGTGTGCGGTATGCGGTTGCCCTGTTTTTTCATCAAACATGAGCTCAATATTACCATGATCTGAGGTAATAAGTGCTTCACCATTTTCTTTTTTCAATGCGGATATAACCTGTTCTAAACAATGATCAATAACAGAAACCGCCTTTTCGGCCGCTTTTTGTATACCAGTATGGCCGATCATATCTGGATTTGCATAATTACAAATAATGACATCATATTGATGACTTTCAATTGCTGAAACAAAAGCGTCAGTGACAGCAACAGCGCTCATTTCAGGTTGTAAATCATAGGTTGCAATTTTGGGTGAGGGAATTAATAGTCGATTTTCATTTTTATAAGGTGTTTCAATACCCCCATTTAAAAAATAAGTAACATGTGCGTATTTTTCTGTTTCTGCCAATCGCAATTGGACTAAATTATTTTTTGATAAAAATTCACCGAGTGTATTTTGAATGGTTAAGGGAGGGTAGGCAACAGCCATTTTGGGATCATCTAAATAATCAGTTAATGTAATAAATTCAGTGAGTGCTATTATTTTTTCACGGTTGAATGCTTTAAAATTTTTTTCAATGAAAGCAAGCGTTAGTTGTCTTGCGCGGTCAGCACGAAAATTCATAAAAATAATGATATCGCCATCGTTAATAATTGCATTCGGATTAATGAGCGTGGGTGAAATAAATTCATCCTTTTCGCCGCGCGCGTAAGCTTGTTTTATAGCATCAATGGCAGAGCTTGCTCTGTAATCTGCTTTTCCGAGTGTCAGTAAATCATAGGCTTTTTGCGTGCGGTCCCAGCGTTTATCGCGATCCATAGCGAAATATCTTCCGCAGACGCTGGCGATTTTCAAGATATCTCCCTTCTTTGAAATATAATTCAATGCTGATTGTGGTGGCGTGTCACGCCCGTCCATAATGGCGTGGAAATAATGTGTAACGCCGTGTTGTTCCATCAATTGAAGGCAAGCATGAATATGATCAATGTGACTGTGTACTCCGCCGTCTGATAATAGACCTAAAACATGCACGGCTTTATTGTTATGTATTGCTATTTGAATAGCTTTTAGCAGAATGGAGTTTTCAAAAAAATTTTTATTTTTAATGTCATTGTTAATGCGCACTAAATCTTGTGGCACTTTACGGCCAGCGCCAATATGTAAGTGACCCACTTCAGAGTTGCCCATTTGTCCTTCCGGTAAACCAACTGCTTCACCTGAGGCCTCAATTAGCAAATGGGGATAATCGGAGAACAAGTGATCAATTGTTGGTGTAACAACCGCACGGGTTGGGTTGTGTTTTTTTTCAGCGCGATAGCCCCAGCCATCAAGAATGATTAATGCGAATGGTTTTTTTGTCATGATGTTGTATACTGTTGCCAAATTATCAATTAGAGAAAATATATGTTACATCAAATTAGTGTATTTGTGATAAAACATTGGCAGCTTTCGAGCGCCCTTGTAATAATAACGATTTTAATATTTCTTGAAGAAGTCAGAAGTAAAAATGAACGTGGCTTGCAATTAACGCCTGCAGGCGTTACGCATGCAATTAATCGCGAAGAAGCGGTATTGGTTGATTTGCGTGATACAGCAGCATTTCGTGCAGGCCATATTATTGGCGCAAAAAATTTCCCGCTGGCTGAGTTTGATTTGAAACAGGAAAAATTAGCGCCTTTTCGCCAACGTCAATTGATTTTGATTGATGTTATGGGTTTGAAAACAGGCGCGATTGCTATGCGTTTAAAAAAAGCCGGATTTGAAAAAATTGCTTCTTTGAAAGGCGGAATGGATGCGTGGACAGCAGCGAATATGCCCGTAACCAAGAAGTAGCGATACGGAGACGCGCGTGAAACGAGCGCCAGCGAGTGCAACAAGTGATGCGCGATAAGCTAGTGAATGTAGCACAGAAGCACGCACGTGTGAGCGCTAGCGAACGAGTAAGTGCGTAGGTTGTATATACAATAATATAATGCGAGCAAACATCCCATGCCCAAGATCGAAATCTACACCAAAAAAACCTGTCATTATTGTGTTAAAGCAAAACAATTATTGGATCATAAAGCGCTTACGTATATCGAAATAAAAGTAGATGAAAATCCAAAAGATTTAGAAATGATGTTGATGCGTGCAGAAGGCCGCAGAACAGTGCCACAAATTTTTATTAATGACCTCGGCATTGGCGGTTGTGATGATTTATATGAACTCGACAAAGCCGGAAAATTAGATGTTTTATTGAAATAATCTCAGAGCCCCGAGCGTTAGCGAGTGGAAGAGCAAAGCGAATTTACTGCGTTTACATAAGTACAATTTAACTGATTAATTAATATTTTTTATCACTAGGAGAAAACACCATGACAGAACCAACCCCGATCAAACCTACCGAACAGCAAGGCCCTGAATTTGCGATTCAACGTTTATATGTTAAAGATTTATCGCTTGAAACACCGAATAGTCCGAAAAGTTTTTTAGAACCCTGGGAGCCACAATTGCATATGGATTTGGCAACAGATGCGAGTTTGATATTAGAAGAAGGGGTTCGTGAAGTGGTTTTAACGGTTACTGTTACCGTTAAATTAAAAGAGAAAGTCGCTTTCTTAGTGGAAGTAAAGCAAGCGGGTATTTTTGCAATGAAAGGATTTAATGATGAGCAATCACGCCATATGCTCGGCAGTTATTGCCCGAATATTTTGTATCCTTTTGCAAGAGAAGTGGTTTCAGACGCTGTTATGCGTGCTGGTTTCCCACAGTTATATTTAGCACCAGTGAATTTTGATGCGCTATACGAGCAATCTCAAAAAGAAGCTAAGCACTAATAATAGGATAATGTTATGGACAACAACTCTTCACCCATTGCGGTACTCGGCGCAGGCGCGTGGGGTACTGCGCTTGCTTTTTTATTGGCACGTAATGGTCAAGCAGTACGTCTGTGGGATCACGATACGAAGCGATTAGCTGCGATGCAAGCTGAGCGCAGTTTTTTAGGCGTTGCTTTCCCTGATTCTTTGAAAATTGAAATGAATTTAGAAGATGCGGTGTGCTCAGTGACTGATATTTGTTTGGTTGTGCCAAGCCATGCATTTCGCACTGTATTAACACGCCTAAAATCAATGGTGCCATCCACAGTTCGATTTGTGTGGGGTACGAAAGGATTGGATCCAGAAACAAGTGGTTTTTTGCATCAAATTGTTTTTGATGTATTTTCTTCAGCGACGCCAATTGCGATTTTGGCGGGCCCCAGCTTTGCAAAAGAAGTGGTATTGAACTTGCCGACGGCGGTGAGTTTAGCGGGAAATAATCATGATTTTTTAACGTCACTGGTTAAGCGTTTTCACAATGATCGTTTTCGTGTATATCTGAATAATGATTTTATTGGTGTGCAATTATGTGGGGTTGTTAAAAACGTGATGGCCATTGCTGTCGGCATTTCTGATGGCATGGGTTTTGCTTCTAATACACGATGTGCATTAATCACGCGTGGTTTATCTGAAATGTCACGTTTGTGCACTGTTCTCGGTGGTTTGCCTGAAACGGCCATGTGTTTAGCCGGTGTAGGTGATTTGGTTTTAACATGCACGGATAATCAATCACGCAACCGGCGTTTTGGTTTATCAATCGGGCAGGGTGAGCCTGTTCAAAAAGCATTAGCAGACATTGGAGAATCGGTTGAAGGTTATTACAATGCGAAGCAGCTTTATTTATTGGCACAAAAAAATAAAGTATTGATGCCAATTGCTGAACAAGTTTATGCGGTGCTTTATGAAAACCGTTCCCCACAAACAGTGTTGGCTGAGTTGTTGGCGCGTGAAGCAAGGAGTGAGTAACAGTGCCGGTGAGCGTGGACAGCAATTGTGGATAATGGCACAAGGACAGTTTCCTGTTTCAACGATTTCATTTAATTTAATGAAGTGATTATCCCGCTGTTTTATTCAAATACCGCATTGAATTTTCAAATTCATTATTCAGTGATTTTCTAATTGTTTGTTTATGCTTTGGATTTTGTATTTTTTTAAATAAACAAGCTGAATATGTTTCTGTAGAAAACAATGCTGTTCCCCAGCCAGATCGTTTTTCATTTAATAATTTATGTAAGCTCGTATTTTGTTCTGACGAAAGACCTTCAATAGTTGATTGTTTTGTCGATTCCAGCGCTTTTATTTTTAGTATTTTGATGATTGTTGCAAATGTTTTGGATACTTTGTATCCATTAAATTCATGTCTTGAAAATGAAAAAGAAGCATAATTTCGCCTTTTTGATAAGTAAGACAATTTTTCAAAATCCCTTTTTATTTTTTCATAAGTTGCTATGACATCTTCAATTTTATTTGTTTTTTTTAAATGAATTTTTAACCAATGAATTGCTAAGTAACGCGCTTGTGATTTATTGTTTTCTGATATCGGTGCTGTTGGTAAGTTAAATTTTTTAGCAGAATAAAGCATTTCAATTCCCTTTAAAAATTCAGCATGAGTTGATTTTGAAATAAATATGTTCATTGCATGGTTAAAGTGTGTCAACTCTTTTTGATCTATTTTAAGCAATATATTTAAAATTAAGTCAGAATTTTTTTCTTTGGCGTAGTGTGCTAGTAATTTGGTAATGTTTTTTTCATCAAATGGAATTTCAGCTGTTAGTAAATATGCAATTCTTAAATCAATACTGCCATTGATGTTCTGCATTTGAAGTAGCATGTTTAGTAGTGTATTTAATTTATCGCCATTAATATAATTTTCTTTGTAAAGTGCTGAGACTATTTCTTTAAAAAGAGTTATGTCAATTATGTTTTTGTTAATCAATTGATTAAAAAGAAAGTCATAATTTTTCTTCAGAAGTGCAGCTTCAATGATTTCCTTGTTAATTTTACCGTTGTAATATTTAATAAGAAGTGCGCATATATCTGTTTTATCGCTATTGAGATAATGGGATAATACATTATTTGCACCTATTCCATAAAATGAAATTCCGGTGGACAATATATTAGCGATTAGTTCATCTAGAATAGCATAACTTTTTTCGCCCAGTAGCTTATTAAATAATTTATCTAAGTGACCTAAACGCATTAATACTATTAAATCTGTGATTTTAAATAATTTAACCCAGAAAATTAAATTTTTACTTTGCATTTTTAAAATTGCATCAATACTAAAACTGTAATTCTTTCTTTCAATAGCAATGCAAAGCATTTCTGGTGTGATGTCACCTGTGTATTTTTCAAGAAAAAAACGGACCATCGTATTTTTATCTCTATCTAAGTAATGTAGTAATAAGCTTTCTATTACATTTTGAGGTAATGGCAATGTTGTAGTGCATAACATAGATTCTATTGTGCTGGCATATTCCTGCTTGTTAATTAAATTTAACAGTATGTTAAATTCAGTAAGTGCATTTTCTATGCTAATATGTTTTTCTTTGTATAGTGCTTCAACTATTTTTAAGTAGCAAGCTGGATCTCGTTTGTCTACCATTGAAAGCGCATTCAAAAGAAAAAAGCAATTATTTTTTCTAATGCCAATTTCAAAAACCTCTGATGAAATATAGCCTCTACTGTTTTTGATGCAGCGTTCAATTAAGTCTGTATTACCTTTATGGAGGTAGTGTTTGAGTAGGCTGTTAATACTATTTTGATTCAAGGCATCTTTTTTTGATGCTTGCAAATTAATAATGAGCTTATCAAGAAGATGATCGTCACTTATTTTTAATATTTCATTTACTAATTTATTCAAATTATTTTCATGACAAGAATTTAAATTAACCAAGCCAGCGTTTAAGTGTTTTATTGCTTTCTTCCAGTTTTCGTTTTCAAGTGCTTGGGAAAAAGTCCAGTTTGAATCATCTAGCATTTTGATATATTTTTCACCCCCCAGCGCCAGATAAAATTTATATTCAATTGAGTATGTTGGCGACTTTTTAGCATTTAATAGGTCTTTTGTTTGCATCTCTTTTGTATATTCTCGCACAGCTGCGTTGTTTGTCATGATCAGTAAAGGTAATTCAACGGCTAATTCATTTTTAATTTGTTCTCGGCGTAGTTGTGTATTTAATCGTGTCGCTAAATCATCAACAGGTGCAAACACTGCAGATAATGCTTCTTTACAAGGTGAAATGAGCAATTCATTCCAATCGGGTGCATGACCAGATAAAACTGCTTTCTTGTTTAAATTAATCAATGCTTGAATTGTTGTTGAGGCGCAGTTTATGTCGTTGTTATTATTCTTAATCCACCATTTATTATTAGTGCTTGCATTTAATGAAAAAATATATTTTTCATTTTTTGTGTTACATAAGGTGAGATCAAAGAGTATGCCAACTGGAAACTTCACTGGAAATAAAATTATTTTTCCATTGCTTGGAACAAGTGTGACAGATGTTTTTTTAATGAACTTTGTATTTTTTGCACGTCCCCGAGCACCGTATATTGTACGATTGGTCCATTTATTTTTTTTTAAATCTAAATATTTCGTGCGGTTAGCATATTTAGAAATGGCTTTTAAAGGGCGATTAGATTCAGGATTTTTCAGCTGCTCTAGTATAAATGGCCAATTTTGTTGATCATTAAGGCTTGAACTGATGTTTTTAACAACGCCGCGGTTTTCATAAATGATTTGTAGTGCTTGATTGACAGTGATTTTCATGACTTACCTCTTCCCGCAGCTTTATTAAAATTATGTTTTAAGCTTAGTTGTATGGAATCGATTGAGTAAGTGGGTTGCTGGCAATTGATTGTTCTTGTTGTAGAAACAATGGGGGGGGTTTAACATTAAATCAATTTAAAGCGGGAACGTCATCGTATCTAAATGTCTTGACCGCGCAAATGAATGCCTATGCTGCCGAAAAAAGTGCGGTGGATGTTAGTTACAACATTAAGAATGACGTCAACAGTTGGCCTAATTACTGCATTAGGGGGAGGATTTAAACGTGATTAATCCTGGAAATGACAATTGTCGCAGTGCTTCGTATAGAATAACCGCAACGGCGTTCGATAAATTCAAACTGCGGCTGCTTTTTTGCATGGGAATGTGAATTTTATTTTCTACTGAGTTTAATAAATTTGCTGGTAATCCACGCGATTCTGGGCCAAATAGTAAATAATCATTTTTTTGATAAACAACCGTTGAATAGCAGTGTGATGCTTTTGTGCTACACGCAAAAATGCGCTCGGGTTTTTGTTTCGATAAAAAAGTTTCCCAGTTTTCATATTCTTTTACCGTAGCAAATTCCTTGTAGTCTAATCCTGCGCGTCGTAATCCTTTTTCATCCATAGAAAATCCTAATGGGTGAATTAAATGAAGCTCTGCACCCGTGTTGGCGCATAAACGAATAATATTACCTGTGTTGGGCGGAATTTCGGGTTCGAAAAGGATTATGTTGATGAACATTCAGTTTCTCTATAATTGAAAAACCATCACGCGTGCTGGCGGGATATTTCGCCATACCGTAAATGAGTGAGTAAGCACAAAATTTTTCGGGTAAAATTTTTCTTTTGTTTTTCTGGAGTATGTAAATTGAATAAATTGTCCGCCGGGTGATAATATTTTTTGGATTTCCTTAAGTATTTTCTCACGGTCATCATCGGATAGTGAAAGTAACGGTAAGCTTGAAATAACTGTGGTGATATTTTTATTTTTAAACAATTGAGATAAGTGTGTTGCATTTCCTTCGATGATAGTCACGTCTGGAAATCGTTTACGCAGGGGGTCTGCAAACTGCGAGTTGATTTCAAGTGCAATGAGTTTATCGCTGGGAATTGAGGCATCTAGGATGGCTTTAGTGACAACGCCAGTTCCAGGTCCCAGTTCTAAAACAAATCCCTGTTTTTTTTTATCGATACAGTTCGCCATGCTTTTAGCAAGATAGGATGAACTGGGTACGACTGCTCCGATTGCGCGAGGATTTGTAAAAAACGCTTTTAAAAAAACAGTCCCCAATTCAAGAAATTTCAAAGTTAGTAACCTGTAGCATGCGCGTTGTTTGATTCAATTCTTTGTTTATTTCTTTGTAAAAAGGCGTCACGAACAAAAAGATAGGGATCAAATGCATTGTCAATTAATTTATCTGCTGCTAAATATTCAGCACGTAGACTGATTAAGCCCACAGTAGGTGGAATATATGTAATATAATTGCTCTTGAAGTATGGCCATGGTGTCATCATTGCATTGCCCGCTAAACCAAAGGCGCCTTCTATTGTTGCAGGCCCAAAAATAGGTACGACAAAATAAGGTGAGGGCGCACCCTGACGCCATTTCGCCAAGGTCAAACCAAATGTTTCCATGTGGGGATGAATGCCAATTCGGGTTGCAATGTCGAATAATCCGCCAACACCCAAAGTGGTATTAATAACAAAACGCCATAAATCAACCGCCATATATTTGAAGTTACCTTGTAAAAAATCATTCGGAAAAGTGGTGATTTCAAATGTATTGTTAAAGAAATTGGTAACACCTTTTTGTAAAACAACAGGCGTTATGAATTTGTAGGTTTGAGCAGCTGGACGGATGGCCACGCGATCAATATCGTGATTGAACGCAAACATAAAACGATTGTAGCCCTCAAGCGGGTCATTGTTTGTTGCTGCATCAGGTTTTTTTGTACAACCGGTTAATGTCATTGCCATCAGTGCCAGCGATCCAATCATAATTTTGGTGAGTTGCTTTCTCATAAGTCCATCCTGTTGTTTTTAGCGCTAATTCACCCTAGAGTAACTTGAATGTGATTATACAGCAACTCAAGATTGCTGATATTACGCATGAGGGGTAAGATATGCTCAGTCAGTGTGAGTGGGAGTGTGAATGTGAGTGATCTTTCTATTGTTAATATGGCGGGTTATCGGTTTGTTTCAATACCAGAATCGCAATTACGCCAACTGCGTATTGATCTAAAAGCGAAAGCAGATGCGTGTGATTTGAAAGGCACAATTTTATTGAGTACCGAAGGCATCAATTCATTTTTAGCGGGGTCGCGTGACAATATTGATGCGTTTGTGAGTTACTTGAGGGCGATTCCTAAATTTAGCGATATTGTTTATAAAGAAAGTTTTACGGATTATCAGCCGTTTAATCGTATGTTGGTGCGTTTAAAAAAAGAAATTATTCCAATGAATAATGCAAACATTATTCCTGAAAAGAAAACAGCGCCTTATATTTCTCCTGAAGAATTAAAAAAATGGTACCAAGAAAAACGCGATATGATTATGTTGGATACACGAAATGATTTTGAGGTTTCGTTGGGTACGTTTGAAAATGCAGTGGATTTGAATATTGCGCATTTTCGTGAATTCTCAGACGCAGTTGATTTATTGCCAGATGGGATAAAAGAAAAATCCATTGTTACTTTTTGTACGGGCGGTATTCGTTGTGAAAAAGCCGCTGAATTAATGGCACAAAAGGGATTTAAAAATGTGTTTCAATTGGATGGTGGTATATTAAATTATTTTGAAAAGTGTGGTGGTGATTTTTATAATGGTGAATGTTTTGTGTTTGATCAACGTGTTGCTGTCAATAGTGAATTAAAAGAGACGCAAACCAAACAATGTTTTGATTGTCGTACGCCGCTGCCGAGCGGTAACGCAGTCTGTTTTAACTGTGGGTCGAATGCCGTGTCGAAAAATATGAATAGAATGGAGACGCCAGTTGTGTCTCCACGCAGTGGAGACGCAACAAGCGTGTAAACAACTTATGAATCTAGATTACCTTGAATTCGAACAGCCCATTGCAGAACTTGAAGAAAAAATAGCCGAATTACGACGTGTTAGTGCTGATCAAAATATTGACATCAGCGATGAAGTTGCGAAACTCGAACAAAAAAATAATGAATTAACCCGCTCTATTTTTTCAAAACTATCTGATCAGCAAATTGTGCAAGTGGCACGTCATCCTTTGCGTCCGTATACATTCGACTATATTGAAAAAATATTTACAGATTTTGATGAGTTGCATGGTGATCGTCATTCATCTAATGGCGCCTCTATTATTGGTGGATTGGCACGGTTAAATGGCGAAGCGGTTATGGTGATGGGGCATCAAAAGGGGCGCACAACAAAAGAAAAAGTGATGCGTAATTTTGGAATGGCCTCTCCTCAAGCCTTTCGTAAAGCCTTACGTTTAATGAAATTGGCTGAAAAATTTAATATCCCATTATTTACTTTTATTGACACACCCGGTGCGTATCCGGGTATTACAGCAGAAGAAAAAAATCAAAGTGAAGCCATCGCGCGAAATTTATATGAAATGGCGGAATTAAGAACGCCGATTATTGCCACCATTTTAGGGGAAGGTTGTTCTGGTGGTGCATTAGCGTTAGGTGTAGCGGATCGCACATTAATGCTGCAATACAGTTATTATTCTGTTATTTCGCCTGAAGGTTGTGCGTCTATTTTATGGAAGAGCGCGGAAAAAGCGGGGGAAGCGGCCGAAGCGCTTAATCTCACTGCAAAAAGATTGTTATCATTAAAATTAATTCATGAAGTGATTGAAGAACCTTTGGGTGGGGCGCATCGCAATCCGGGTGCGATGGCGGAATCCTTAAAAGCAGTATTAGCAGCGAATTTAAAATCCTTACAAACAGCGTCACTCGATGATTTGGTGCAAGCCCGTCAGAATTTTTGGATGAATACTATATAATCAGCTCAGAGCCCCGAGCGTTAGCGAGTGGAAGCGACGAAGCATGCACATGAATTTGCAAAATTGTTTATTAGCGCTCACAAGTAGTCGAAATTTCGTTATCGCTTACAGCGGCGGCATAGATTCCCATGTCTTATTACACTCAATGTCCGAATTAAAAAAACAAAACCCAGAAATTAATATCCAAGCCATTCACGTGAACCATCAATTAAATCCCTTATCAATAAACTGGGAAAAACATTGTGAAAAAACATGCGCTGAATTAAATATCCCTATTATTATTGAAAGAATTAATATTAATTTAAAAGCGGGTGACAGTTTAGAAGAACAAGCACGTAACACACGTTATGAAGTTTTACAAAAACACCTTGATAAAAACAGTGTTTTATTAACAGCGCACAATGCCAATGATCAAGCAGAGACTTTTTTGTTACAAGCATTGCGTGGTGCAGGTCCAAAAGGTTTATCAGCAATGCCCATTAAAAAAAAGCTGGGTGACAGTTTTCTAATTCGCCCATTATTACATTTTACACGTGAGAAATTAGAAAAATACGCAAAAGAAAATAATTTAAAATGGATTGAGGATGACAGTAACACTGACATAAAATTTAATCGCAATTATTTACGTCATGAAATATTTCCCATTTTAAAAAAACGTTTTCCGGCAGTGATGGAAAATTTTTCGCGCAGTGCGCGATTAATGGCAGAGCAAGAAAAAATTATTGCAGATATTGCGCGAGATGATTATCAAAAAATAGTGGAGACGCGCTTTATTAAAATAGCACAGAAACGCGGACGGAAGCCTGCGTGTGATTTTAAAATAGCACAGAAACGCGGGCGGAAGCCTGCGTGTGATTTTAAAATAGCACAGAAACGCGGGCGGAAGCCTGCGTGTGATTCCTGCGATGCACTTGATCTTAAGCAACTACTTCTATTATCCGAACCCCGTCAACGCTTAGTCCTTCGTGAATGGTTCCGCCAAAATAATCTCCGCATGCCAAATGAGAAACATTTAAAACAAATTCAAAAAGATGTGTTAAACGCAGCACCGGACGCGCATCCGGTTTTTAAATTAGAAGAGGGGGTGTTGATGCGGAAGCGGGGTGTTTTATATTTAAATTAGCACGCCAATTCCCTTATCATGCACCAAATTCAATAATTTTAATGACGTTCCGCGCGGATGTTTCGCGCCGATTTCCCATTGCTTTACTGTTGAAGCGCTGGTGTTGAGATAGTGTGCAAAGACTGCTTGGCTTAATTTTTCTTTCGTTCTGATTTTTTTAATTTCAGTACTTGATAAGTCTTTTACTTTTGGTAAACACCGAATGTCAAATTCGCGCATGGTTTTTTCATTAATCATTTTTAGTTTGTAAAGTCCGCGTGCGATTTCATGGGAGACTTCAAGCGGAGTTAGGTATACGAAGGGTTCTTCTTTGTTTTTTTTTATTTCCTTTATTGCTTTTTTTTTCATCGCTGACCTCGATTAGTTCGTTATTTTTAATTAAAA
>Ga0155553_184_pt2 | contig 16561 bp, 10 predicted proteins | sample RifCSPhighO2_12_FD_107210 | JGI IMG/M metagenome (GOLD analysis project Ga0155553, IMG submission 107210) | Gammaproteobacteria bacterium RIFCSPHIGHO2_12_FULL_38_11
AAATCTCATCCCTGTGGTCAGAAAAAATGGGAAGGCAATTCTTGCTTTATTTTTTTCTAAGCCACTTTTAATAATTTTAGCAGCTTTATCGGCAGTCATTAGAAAAGGTTTATTTCCCAAAAAATTTTCAGTCATTCTAGACTCAACAAAACCTGGAAAAATAACAGATACTTTTATTTTTTCCCTAGAGAGTAAACCACGCAGTGACTCTCCATATGATTTTAAGGCCGCCTTACTAGCAGAATAAGCTGGAGCAATTGGTACGCCGTAAAATGCGAGCATAGAGCTCATTAGAGCTATTTGTCCTCGTTTTCGCTTGCGCATTGTAGTAATGAATGGTGACACAGTTGCAAGCGCACCGACGAGATTTATGTCAAATAATTCCTTAGTGTCCATCCATGATTCCTCATCACAATCTACCGTTAAATGATTTGCGATCCCAGCATTGACAACAATAAGATCAACCGGATTCTCGGCATCAATTTCATTCAATATTATTTGTAATTCATCTGTTTTTGTAATGTCAACAATATAAATTAAAGCGGTGGCCAATAATCGTCGACATTCATTAGCGACCGCTTCTAATTCGGATTTTTTTCTGCCAAATAAAGATAAATGCACACCTTGTTTTGAATAAATCTTAGCAAGCGCAGCACCGATAGCTCCACTTGCGCCAGTGATAACAATATGAGAAGGAAAATCCATTGTTAATTCCCTATGAATCAAATTAATTTAGAGATTATTTTAATTGTATTGGTAATTTGTTCTGGTGTATGCGCGCTGCTCATAAAAAAACGTAATCTCGCCTGATTTTCTTGAACGCCAGGATAAATAATGGGTTGCACGTAAATATTTTTTTTGTATAAGGAATTACTCAACTGCACTGCCTTGCGGGAACTACCGCACAAAATAGGAACAATATTCAATCCGATACTTAATCCCGTATTTAATCCATTTTTTTTTGCTTCATGCAAAAATTGTTTACCATTTGAGCAAAGTGCTGCAACACGTTCTGGTTCTTGCAATAAAATTTCTAACGCAGTGAATGAAGCGGCAACAAGCGGTGGAGATATTCCAACGCTGTATAAAAATCCAGGTGCTGCGATTTTAAGATGGTCAACCAATGCCGCGGTTCCAGCAATATAACCACCACATCCTGCCAATGTTTTGCTCAAGGTGCCCATCCAAATATCAACATCACTCGGATTAATATTAAAGTGCTCACCAATACCACGACCCGTTTTTCCCATCACACCCAAAGAATGCGCTTCATCCACCATCAAAAACGCACTGTGACGTTTTTTTACTTCAACAAATTCCGGTAGATTGGGAAAATCGCCATCCATACCATACATTCCTTCAAGCACAATCAAAACCCGTTGAAAGTTGTGACGACGCAAGCATAATAATTTATCTAAAGTCTTCCAATCATTATGCGGGAAAGAAAGGCGCGTGCTACCTGCTAATTTAATGCCTTGACGTACGCTGTCATGAATTAATTCATCATGCAAAATAAGGTCTTTTTCACCAAATAAATAACCAATAGTTGTGACATTGGTTGCATGCCCACTTACAAAAACAAGACTACGTTCAACACCATAAAACATTGCTAATTCATTTTCTAATTTTTGCTGAATTGAGCGTTCACCAGACATCACGCGACTCGCTGAAACAGAAGTGCCATAACGATCAATCGCCTCTTTTGCAGCAGCAACAACCCTAGGATCACCATTTAAATTTAAATAATTGTAGCTTGCAAAATTAACAAATATTTTTTCATCAGTTTGTATAGTCGAGCGTGGAACTCCATCAAGAATACGAAAAAAAGGGTCATTAATGTTATATTTCACACTTGCCGATCGTATTCGTAAAATATCTTGATATACGGGGTAATTTGCAAAAGAACATAATTCTGGAAATTTTGCATAATTGAGAGTTTCTTGGAAATTATTTTCTTCAGTTTGGTTTTTTTGTAAACGCATTTTACGTCGCATTAACGCATTGGCTATTAATGTTTTTGTAGTGGTCATGATATACTCGCCTTTACATTCATAGGATTTTTGAAAATTAGCTTTACAAATATTCTTTCAAATCTCAAGTTTCGCTTCAAAAGCCAAATAATTAATCATTTTAATTTTTTACCTAAAATCGTGTCCCGACTTGGTAAACGCACATTCCATGCTAAACCTAATAACCTCATCGTGCGTATAACAAGCCAGCTCAAATCAAACTGCCACCACTTTAACCCCTGACGCGCTGATGCTGGGAATGCATGATGGTTGTTGTGCCATCCCTCACCAAAGGCAAGGATGCCAAATAGCCAGTTATTTCTGGACAAATCATTTGTATTGTAATTGCGTGTCCCAAAAAGATGACAGATAGAGTTAATGGAAAAAGTAACTTGATGTACGATAAAAACACGAACCAACCCTCCCCACAATAACCCTAACCAAAATCCACTCCAGCATTTCATCACAATACCCGCTATTATGCCTGGTAATAACGATGCGTCCAAACGATAAAACGGTCTGCAAGTAAATCAGGAACATAAAGTCGATGATCACAATTAAGCAAATACCCAGTAAAAAGCCAGCCTACATGTGAATAACAAAACCCTTTAAATCTAACATAAAAACCAATACCAGACAAATTCGGAGAATGAGGATCTCCTGGACGATCAGGAAGTGAATGATGTCTACGATGCACAGAGCACCATGAAATCGGTGATTTTTGAACTGCTAACGCACCTAAAATAATCCAAATTCTTTTTATCCATTGATAAGTTTCAAAGGATCTGTGTGTTAACAACCGATGATAGCCGACTGTAATACCCAAACCGGTTGACAGAATCCCCAGTATTAACATATTCAAATATAACCATCCCATCCAACCATGCATCCAAGCAAAAACAATCGCAAAAAGTATACTAATTAATGGAAAAAAAATAGCCATTGCCATAATAATTTTATGATCAAATGGCGCATAAGGAGGATGAGTATCGGTGTATTGCCAAACATTGCGTGAATTTTCTTCAGAACTTGCAAAAGAAGCTGCGCTTGGATTTTTTGCACATAGTTCTTCCTGATTTATTAAAAGATCTTCCATTTATAATCCGACCACTTGTTTTATTACGACATTTCTTAAATTTTGATAATTAATTTTAGGCAACACATTAAATCACAATGTATGTTTTTAATAAAGGATTAGTGAGCCATACGCGAAACTTAAATTAAGTGTTCAATTCACTGCCTGACCTGATAGAAATATCATTTTGAAAAATATTAGGCAATCAGTCTTCTGTTTATTTACAAGCAATGTTATGATTCACTGATTTTTATGAAGGCACATTATTTTATTTTTTGTTGTAAACGTCACGTTGAAATTATCGGAGAAGATTATGGATGATCGTGAAAAGCAATCTATTGCCATTGTGGGAATGGCGTTTCGCTTGCCAGGAAATCTATCATCCCTTGAGGCCTTATGGAATGCGCTAATTGATGGCAAAAATTTAATTTCAGAGATTGATGACGCACGTTTTCCAAGCAAAAAATATTTACATCCGCGTAAATCGGAATTAGGAAAAAGCTACACTTTTAAAGCAGGGATGTTATCTAAAATTAGTGAGTTTGATGCTGGATTTTTTGGTATTTCTCCACGTGAGGCATATCAAATGGATCCACAGCAACGATTATTGCTGGAATTAACGTGGGAAGCTTTGGAAAACGGAAATCAAAATCCAGAACAATTAGCGGGATCTAATTGTGCAGTATTTATCGGCATTGCAAGTAATGAGCATATATTTAAATGCAACACTGATGTACTTGCTGATGCATACACCATGCTTGGAAATTGCAATAGTATTGCTTCTAATAGAATTTCATATGTTTTAGATTTACATGGTCCCAGTTTTTCTATTGATACTGCTTGCTCATCTTCAATGGTAGCACTTCATCAAGCCTGCCAAAGTATTCACAATGGAGAAGCCTCATCGGCAATTGTGGGCGGGGTGAATTGTTTGCTTTCTCCTGCTGCTTTTGTAGGTTTTTCAAAAGCGATGATGCTGTCTCCTGACGGCACCTGTAAAAGCTTTGATGCAAACGGAAATGGTTACGTACGATCAGAAGGTTGTATTGTACTTTATTTAAAGCCATTAAAAGAAGCGAAAAAAAATGGCGACCCGATTCACGGCGTTATTTTAAATACAGGTATTAACAGTGATGGTCGCACAAATGGTATTGCGCTACCCAGTGCAACAGCGCAAGCCGCATTAATTACACAGGTGCATGAACAAATTGGTTTATCTGCAAATGATATCAGCTATGTTGAGGCGCACGGAACAGGCACACCAGTTGGCGATCCAATTGAAGCGCATGCGATCGGCAATGCCATTGGTAAAAAACGCAGAGAAAATAATCCATTATTAATCGGATCCATTAAAAGCAATATTGGCCATTTGGAAACAGCGTCTGGATTAGCGGGTATTTTAAAAGCGCTGTTATGTTTTAAATATAAAATGATTCCCGCAACAAATCATTTCAAAACACCCAATCCCAATATTGATTTCCAAAATTTAAATTTATCGGTGGTAGATTGTTCCACTGATTTACCAAAACAAAAAAATCCTGTGATTATTGCCGTAAACTCATTTGGTTTTGGTGGTGCCAATGCACATGCTGTATTAGCGGAATATATCAAACAACAAGAACAAACAAAATCAGCCTTAATCCCGCCTTTATTATTTAGTGCGCGTGATGAAGCGTCATTTCCCATTTTAGCGGCACAGTATCAAGATTTGCTAACTAAAAACCTTGAAAATTATTATGACATTGCATATACGTTGGCGCATCGTCGTGCACACCATAATCATAATATAACGATTTACGGCGACAACTTAAAAATTATTTTAGATAATTTAGAAAAAATAAAACAAGGTGATACGCAATCATTAAATCTTGTTAAAGGCCAAAATATTGGTAAAGAATTGCCCCTTGCATTGGTATATTCAGGTAACGGTTCTCAATGGCAAGGCATGGGACATGAATTAATAAAGCAAGAACCCGTATTTGAAAAATGCATTGATGAAATTGATTTATTATTCTTAAAATATGGCAATTTTTCAATTAAAGCAGAATTGTTAAAGTCAGCTGAAAATAGCCGTTATCATTTAACCGAAATGGCACAACCTTGTTTATTTGCGCTTCAAGTAGCGATGACAAATTATTTATTAGCGCAAGGTGTAATAGTAAAAGCGGTATTAGGACACAGTATTGGCGAAATAACAGCCGCTTGGGCAAGCGGTGCATTGACATTGGCACAAGCAGTTGAAGTTATTTATGTTAGAAGTTTTTGGCAAGGCAAAACACGCGGCAATGGCAAGATGGCGGCAATTGCACTGTCAATCACTGATACTCAAAAAATATTGTTTGATCTTGGTTTGTCTGAAGAAATAGAAATTTCCGCAGTGAATAGCCCCAAAGGCGTAACAGTTTCCGGTGAGTTATCTACTCTGGAAAAACTAAAATCGACTTGTATGAAAAAAAATATTTTTTATACTATTTTAGATCTTGATTATGCTTTTCACAGCAAATATATGGATTCAATTCAAGAGGATTTATTATCAGAACTTTCTAATTTAAAGCCTCAGAAAGAGCGTATTCGTTATGTTTCTACCGTTGATGGAAAATCACTGTCAGGAGATAAATTAAGTGCAAATTATTGGTGGCGCAATATTCGAAAGCCTGTTCAACTGCAAAGTGCAATAAATGAATTGATAACGGATGGATTTAAATTATTTATTGAAGTTGGTCCACATCCTGTATTAAAACGCTATCTTGATGATTGCCTCACAGCAAAAGAAGTAAAGGGTTTAGTTGCGCCTACAATGAAACGTAATATGGGTACACTACAGGAAATAGATGGCGCCATATTTAAAATGTGGATAAGTGGCGCTGAGTTTAATTTAGAACGTTGGTTTCCCGTTGTTGGTAATCATATTACTTTGCCTACTTATCCTTGGATAAAACAAGAGTATTGGTTAAAAGCTTCTGATGAGAATAGCGACCCAAATAATTTGGTCATTGAACATCCTTTACTGGGTTACCGTATAAAACAAAATGAACCTGCCTGGGAAAACCATCTTGACCCCAGCGTTGTTCCTTATCTTGCCGATCATGTTGTCAGTGGTTTATCTGTTATGCCTGCAGCAGGTTATGTAGAAATGGCTTTTGCAGCCGCCAAAATATGGCACAATTTTAAAAGTTTTGATGTGCGTGATATTGAAATATTAGCACCCATGATATTTGATAATGCGGCTTGCCGATCTATTCGTTTTTCATTACAAACCGATGATGGCAGTTTTCAAATAAAAAGCCGTCTCAGACATTCTAATGAGGCATGGACATTACATGCGGTTGGTCGAATTCTAAACGAACCTGCATATACACCCACACAAAAAATAAACCTAGCGCTTGGTAAATTGAAAAAAAAAGCCGATATTATTCTTAATAAAGAAAATTTCTATACAAAAGCAGAAAAAATGGGGCTTTCATACGGCCCCACTTTTCAAAGTATCGAAAACATCTGGATTAAAGCTGCATTGGGATTGGCCACTGTTAAATTACATCAGGATCTTTTAGAAAACTATGAACAGTATTCCCTGCATCCAGCATTATTGGATGCTTGTTTTCAGATGCTTGTTGGCTGGAATAATAAAAAATATGAAATGCTACTACCTGTGCGTATCGGTCGCATAAAAATCTTTGGTCAGTTTTATGGTGAATTAAAAATTGTTTCATATATCCTTAAGCAAAATAAACAATCCGTGTCAGGAAATGTTTACATTATTAATAAAAACAATTTTATTATTGCAGAGATGTCGGATTGTCGTTTTAAAAGCATTTATTTAAACAAGCAAACCGCATCTTGTAAAAATTATATTTGTAAACCACACTTACTTTCCATAAATGGCAATGCTAAGAAAAATATTAGATTATTAGAATTTTCTCGCAATCAAACAGAAAAAGGACTTGCCTCTACAGAAAAATCCTCCGATCATTTTCAAATAATAATCCCACTTTTTGAGTTAATGATTGGACAATTTGTTTGTAATGCATTAAAAACATTAGCAGACCAAAAAACAGATTTTTCCTTCGATATGCTCTGCTCTTTTGCAAAAATTGCCAAATCTCAACAACCTTTATTAAAACATTGCCTGAATATATTAATTGAAGATGATTATTTACGGGAATCAGAGGATGGCTGCTTTAATTTTATCGAACAAGATAAAATCGTTGATCCAACTGCAACATGGCTTGCATTATTGCGAGACTATCCAAACACCATTTCTGAATTAACAATAGTTGGCCGTTGCGGTTTTCATCTTCAAGATATTTTATGCGGAAGAACAAAACCTGAAAAAATATTTCACATAGGACCTGCAACTATAACGAGCGCACATGACATTATTATTAGTGCAGTCAGATCATTATTAAAAAAATGGCCTTTAAAGAAACGCAGATTACGTATATTAGAAATTGCTAAAGTACCTGACAATTTAACAACACGTCTATTAAATTTATTGCCTGAGAAAACAACAGATTACTATCTAGCAGTAACGAATGAACATGAATCAATAAAAGCAAAAAATAACACTGAGAACCATATTGTTAAAAAAGTAATTTTGTTCAATTTAAATTCTTCTTTTATTGAGCAATTTTCAAACGACCAACGTTTTGATTTCGTTATTGTTCGTCATTGTTTAAATGCCTGTGAAAACAGTGAAAAAACGCTGCGCGAATTAAATAAAATTTTAACTGCAAACTCAATTATATTGGTTGAAGAAAATTATATCGATCGCATAAAAACATTTATATTTACAGTTGCGATGCCAGATTTACGAGAAAAACATTTTACCCCACGATATTGCCAGCAATTATTAGCGCAATCAGGATTTTCTGTTGCTGAGCCATTGTATGAACCAAGTGCAAGTGAGTTTGAGGGTACCTTTGTGATGATGGCACAGCCGTTACAAGTGCCGGAATTATTAATCAATAATGAAGAATTCCAATGGTTAATTTTAACAGACAATACAGAAATAATTGCACCGCTAATTGACGCATTAAAGAAAAGGCAAAGTAAGATATTTATCACAACAATTGAAAACACACTCGAGAGCATACAAAACTTATTAACACAATTTACAAAAAATCAAGATAAATTACACATTGTTCAGATGATGGGAATTCACGCTAAATCACAAAATATTTGTGAAAGTCCACTATTTTCAGTAGAAAATCACTGCGGCGTTCTTATTCATTTGATAAAAGCGATGCAAAATTTAGCATGGACTACTTATCCACAATTAAGCATTGTAACACAAGGTGGTGCACTGTGTGATTCAGATAACATGCTTTCATTAACAAAAAATCCCGAACATGCCGCATTGTGGGGTTTTGGTCGAGTATTAATGAATGAGCATCCTGAATTACAGTGCCAATTAATTGATTTGCAAAGTAAAACACTAATAAAATTAAGCACACGTTTTGTGGATGAATTATTAAATCCCTATAAAGAAAATGAAATTATCATTACTGAATCTGCTTCTTATGGTTTGCGCACTACTGAAATTAACGCCAGATTTATATCAAAAAACAAACAGAATAGTTTCCATCTTGATTTTTCACGCCCTGGTCCTTTAAAAAATTTACAATGGTTTCCACTGGAAAAATCCCAATTGGCAAAGGATGAAGTTGCCGTAAAACCACACGCAAGCGGATTAAATTTTCGAGATGTCATGTATTCGATGGGTTTAATACCCGATGAAGCGCTTGAAGATGGATTTTTAGGGCAAACATTAGGGATGGAATTTGCAGGTGAAATTCTTGCAGTTGGGAACAATGTTACTGATTTTGTAAAAGGTGATAAAGTGATGGGTTTTGCACCGGCAAGCTTTAGCTCCTACGCGATTACTAAAGCCTATGCGGTCACACCATTACCCAACACCTGGAATTATTCTGCTGGTGCCTCAATTCCTATTGCGTTTTTTACGGCATATTACGCATTAACACATTTGGCTAGAATACAACCTGGCGAGCGCTTATTAATTCATGGTGCAGCAGGTGGCGTTGGTATTGCAGCAATTCAGTTAGCGCAGCATTTGAGTGTAGAAATTTATGCAACCGCCGGCTCTGATGAAAAAAGAGATTTTTTAACATTACTCGGTATTAAACACATTTACAATTCTCGCAATCTTACTTTTGCTGACCAAATTATGGAACAAACAAAAGGTGACGGTATTGACGTTGTTTTAAATTGTCTTTCTGGTGAAGCCATTAGTTCAAATTTAAATATCATGAAACCGTTTGGTCGCTTTCTTGAATTGGGAAAACGCGATTTTTACGCCAACAGTAAAATAGGTTTGCGTCCTTTTCGCAATAATATTTCTTACTTTGGTATTGATGCAGATCAATTAATTGTTAAAAATCCCGCATTAAGCAATAAATTATTTAAAGAAATGTTTAATTTATTTGATCAAGGTATTTTGTCTCCTCTTCCTTATAAAGAGTTTTCTGCAGACGATGTGCATGATGCTTTTCGTTACATGCAACAATCTCGCCATATTGGAAAAATTATTATTAATTTTTCAAAACCACCAACATCGAATTTTGCACTTGCTGAAAACAGTAAAACATTGACACTAAATTCAAACGCAACATACTTAGTCACGGGCGGATTAAATGGGTTTGGTTTTCGTACCGCACAATGGTTAGCTGAAAAAGGCGCCAAACAGTTGGTTTTGCTGGGTCGCAGTAGTGTAAATTCCGAAACGATTATACCAGCTATTGCAGAATTAACGCATCTGGGCATCGACGTACAAGTAAAGGCTTTAGATATTACAGATGCAGAAGCATTAAATAATTTATTATCTGAAATTAAAAATACCATGCCACCGTTAAAAGGCATTTTTCATGCGGCAGCCGTTTACGATGATGCAATCATCACCAATTTAACCGATGAAAAAATGCATCGTGTTTTAGCGCCCAAATTACTGGGCGCATGGCATTTACATCAAGCCAGCATAGAGCATCAACTTTCACTTGATTATTTTGTTGTTTATTCTTCGGTGACAACACTCTTGGGAAATCCTGGTCAAGCGAATTATGTAGCAGCCAATGCTTTTTTGGAAAGCTTAATGTCAATGCGTCGCGCATCCAATATGCCAGGTTTTTACGTAGCATGGGGAGCAATTGACGATGTGGGTTACCTGGCTCGCAACAATGATATGAAACAAACGTTAACTGAAAAAATGGGCATGCCCGTTCTAACCTCAACACAAGCGCTTGCATCGTTGGAGCAATTACTATTAGAGCAACATAATCACACGGGCGCGATCATTTCAGATTTAAATACCAAAACGCTCAAACGTTTTATAAATGCAGGTTCATCCAAATTTGAATTACTCTTCTCTAACGAAGATGAAGCAGATTCTCAGCATAATGAAAAACACACAAACATTCGTCAGAAAATTACAGATGGCACATTAACCGAAAATGATGTTGTTGAAATGTTAAGATATGAAATTGGAAAAATTTTATATATTGCACCTGAAAAAATTGACGTTAATGAGTCGTTATTGAGTATAGGAATGGATTCACTGATGGGAGTTGAGCTGGCCAATGCCATTGAGCAATCATTTGGTGTTGCAATACCAATATTAGCCTTATCGCAGGATCCAACGATTAATAAGCTGGCAAAACGCCTTGTGGCACAATTGCATAAAGGCGAAGCACCTGAACAAACCAATCAAAGTAAAGAAGTGCAAGCGATTTTAAAAATTGCTGCACAACATGGTGAAACGATAACAGAAAAGCAAGTAATTGCCTTATTAAATGAACAATCCATTGAAGTCTAAACATCCCTGGAAACATTAATTGAACCTTATAAATAGTTACATATTGTGTCTTTGCTATCTCAACATGGCCAGCTTGATTATTTTTTTAGTCGACAAAAGCAAGATAGTCAATGGAAAAACTATTTAATAATGAATATGTTCGTCATATTACTAACTGCAAGTTTATTTTACCTGAAATCGAAAAATATTATATTCAAAATACTTGCTGATTGGTTTCCACTATTTCTAATTTTCTTTTTTTACGCTAATGCTGGCTTATTAAGTCGTGCTTTTTATATGAACCCACTGGATGATCATATTATTAGTTTTGAAAAAAAATTATTTAGTAGCTATTATCCTTGTATTAACTTAAGTGAAACATTCAATTCATATTGGCTATCAGAAATATTGCATTTATGTTATTTTTCTCATATTTTATTGTTATATGGAATACCATTTTATTTTTATTGTAATGTTAGTCACCTAGCATTTTATCAGTTTGAATTTGCCGAATTATTTGTTTTATTGTCGGCTTTTTCACGCATGCGTTTGTTCCAGTGTTAAGCCCAAGAACACTCTTTGATAAAATTAAATCGCCGATGTGTGATGGCAAAATATATCGCATGACCCATTTGATCGTAGAAAATGGTTCTGCTCATGGAACTGCTTTTCCAAGTACACATACAGCAGTTGCTACCCTAATATTATTGGTTTCCTGGCATGTGCACACACTGTTTTTTTATTTTATTACGCCAGTAGCACTGGGTTTAATTATTTCGACTATTTTCGGCAGGTTTCATTATTGTGTGGATATGATTGCTGGTATTTTTTATGGTATTTCTGTCTTCATAGTTGTGTATTTATAAATATTAAATTCTTATGTGAAACACAAATATCCCAAACAAAAAATAAAAATTGATATAGGGGCTATCAATGCACCTAAAAACATAGGAAATTTCAAAATCACCACTAGCGGAAAAGAAATTTGATCGAAAAAATAAAAAACAAGGCCAATCATTAAACCTAAAATAATATTTTTCATTGAGTCATTTGATCTATTCTCTTTGAAAGCAAATGGCATCACCATAAACATTAAAATCACGGTAAAAAACGGTAATAAAATCATTTGATAAAATTGAAATTGATAAATCCTCGAATTTAAACCCATTTTTTTTTGTATTCTAATAATATGGTAGAGTTGAAGTATAGTTAATCTTTTTTCTGACTCTTGAAGTAAACGCAAGAAATTTGCTCGGGGGAAGAAATCAGGCACAGTTAATTTCCGAATGAATTCTTGAGCGACACTATCGTGATTATAATTTTTTACTAAAATAGCATAAAGCTGAGATGAATTTCCTGCGATTACCTTTTTGACTGTATATAAATTTTTTATTCCGGTATTTTTTAAATTAAGTATTGTGATGTCATATAATTTTCTTTTTCCTATTTTCTTAATATAAATAATACTATTTTTTTGCTTGATCCATGCTGATTGAAAAACAGTCGAATTAATTTTGATCTTTGCAGATAAGTTGTATCCCACGGGACCAAAATAAGCAATCAAAAAAAATCCAAAAAGCGCAAGCATAGTCACAAAGGGCAGAATTATTCTAATAAAATCAATTTTAGAAAAACCAAATGCGCGCAATATAACAAGCTCATTACTTTGTGCTAATGACGAAAAAGTCATCAACGTTCCAATCCCGATAGCGGCGGGATAGGTGTCACCTAGAAACGGCAGAATCTTATATAGCATAAATAAGCAAATTTGAAATTCGTTCCAGCCGTTAGTAATCATTGCTGGTGACCAAAGCATGATAAAGACAATAAAAAAAAGGCCCGATGAAATTATTAATGTTAAACTGACTTTAAATAATAAGCGTTTGCAGATATAGTTTTGAATTAAGCTAGCAGCCAATTGTTTCTCACCCTTTGTCTTTAAAAAATATCCACGCAGCACCAATAAGAAACACAATTAAACCAGGAATCTCAAACCCAAACCATAGCGGTAATTCTTGCGTTGTTAGCATATTTTTTATCACTGAAGATATAATACAAAAACCAAAAAAACAAACAATTGCAAGGATCGTAATTAAATGCGTATTTTTTTTCGTAATATCCCCACAAAATGGAAAAACAAAAAACAACATGATCAATGGCAAAAAGCCAGTAAACAGCCTCCATCCCAGTTCAACTTCTGACGCCCTTCTCAGATGATGAAGTAATTTTTCTGTACCCAGTGCTGCTATGGTCAAATTTAATGCATTTTTAGTGGAATCTAAGCGCAATAACCCACTGTCAAAATTAAGTTTTTTAATCGATTTATTTTCTGTATTTAAAACATCTTCCCATCCATCATGCATACTTAAAAAATTTCCGTGTTCAAACTGTTCTATTGAATAATCAGGTGAATAAATAACAGAAACGTTATTTTTACGAAAAAACAGTATAATAATTTCTTTTTTTTGTGTTTTTTTGTTATAATTAAACAGCATTTCCTCCCCCTTCCCCATACTATAAAATTTTTTGGGTTGAATATACTGAATAGATTTTACTGCCGCTTTCTGATAAAGTGTTTGAAAATTCGCTGAAGAGCTTGGGACGATGATAAAACTTAAAATCACGGTTAAGGCGGTCAACAAGCTCACTGGAATGAGCAAACAAGCAAAAAGTTTTTTCCAGGAAATCCCGCAAGCGAAAATAACAATCAACTCATTTCTAATACAAAGCTGCCTAAAAGCCACGAAAATACCTCCAAAAACGCTTATTGGGAGAATAAGTACGATGATTCCAGGAGTGATGAAACACAGTAATTTTATCACTGTGGATAAACCGATATATCCATCGACTGCCCTGTTCAAAAAACTAGAGGTGTAGTTCCCCAGCAGCACAATAAATAGCACGCTAAAAAATAATGTTACATAAAGTAGGATTTCGTTAGCAATATAGGCAAAAATTTTCATAAATCACATAAATATGCAAGCGTTTAGGCCGGCAACGACTGATTGGGTTTAATTGCTTTTAAAAATGATTCTATCGGGTAACACAATATATTATGATCATTACGCATTTTTTCTTTGCAATGGCATAGCAAAATACACTCTGCATTGGGATAATCTTTTTTAAATTCGATCAACCCATTCAAATCTTCGCGATGTAGACGACTCGTGTTTTTTACTTCGATTGCATAAAAACCAATTTCACCATAAACAATAAAGTCAACTTCTAAACCTGATTTGGAACGCCAAAAAAATAATTTTCCTTCTTTTGTTGAATAATCAATCCATGCTCGCAGTGTTTGCGCAACGATAGTTTCTAAAACAGGGCTGTGCATTGCAGAAACATCATCCATTGGTCCTTTTGGTCGAACAGAAACATAGACGCCTGCATCAAAATAATAAAATTTTGGTGTGGTTGCCAAGCGTCGCTTTGCCTTTTTAGTAAATACTGGCAAACGAAAACTGAGCAACAAATCTTCTAAAATTCCCACATAATTTTCGATTGTTTTACTGCTCACGGAACATTCTTGCGCAATATTAGTAAAATTAATGACGGAGGCTTGAGAAAAACTGATGGCCTCCAAAAAACGTGCGAATTGGTCGATATTTCTTACCAAGCCTTCCTGCTGTACTTCTTCTTTCATATACAAAGTAATATAGGCTTTTAAATCACCCACAGGATCAACAGAATTTTGTATCAATGGCAGCAGTCCTAACTGCATTGCTGTTTTCAAACAAAATTGATCGCCCAATTCTGATGGCATAAACGGATGCATCGTTTTCAGTTGTGCACGCCCACCCAATAAATCAACGCCTGAACGTTTTAATTTTCGTGCGCTAGAACCTGTTAATACAAATTGATATTTTTTATTGCGCTCAATAAGTTGATGAACTACACTCAACAATTCAGGAGATTTTTGAACTTCATCAATAATAAAGGTGGTGGTATTTTTCTGATAGGTTTGAATAAAATCATTAAGACGTTCGGGTGCTGCTTTATAAAGACGGTAGCTCTCTGGGTCTAATAAGTCTAGAATAGCTGCAGATTGATAAAATTGTTTCGCCCAGGTAGATTTACCCGTACCGCGGGGCCCAAACAGAAAATAACTCTTTTTTGGGGGTTGGAAATATCGAATTAGTGATTCCAAAATGCCCTCTGAATTTGAATTTGATATTCAGATTAGGGTAGCTGATTTTGGTGGTACACGCAAGATAGCAAAAAACGACCGCGGGTGTGCCGAGAAAAGCGCACCTAAAAATAACGCTAATTCGCGGGTATGGTAGGTGCAAATTTTCATAAAAAGCTTTAACCTAGATTCTGCAGTTAAACCCTACTACGAACGCTTAAGCTTCTGAATCTGCATTGAATTTTTGAAAAAATTTTTTCACCGTGTGGGTGAATACGATTTCAAAAATTTTTTCAAAAATCCAACGCATATTCATCGCTTAAACGTTCTCGCTACGGGTTTAACTGCAGAATCTAGGTTTAATGTTATGGCGTGGCTCGATATGGTTTTGTTAGGAAAGACAATGCCCAAGATACTACATATCATACCTTCATTAAACTGTGGTGGCGTAGAAAAATCGTTATTGGATATCTATCCTTTTCTAAGCAAAAAATTACACCATTTAATTTGTCCATTTTTACACGCAGGTGAGCTATACACTGGCACAGTAAACCTGGAGAAATCCAAAAATAATGGTTTTTGGCTTTATATTTTCAAATCACACACCCTTGTTGCCAAAATATTAAAACCCCTTTTATTTTTTTATTACACTTATAGAACACAGCAATTTTTAAAAAATGAAAATCCGGATATCGTCATTACCTATACAGATGTCTCTGCATTTGTTCTTGTTTTCATAAGCGTATTTACAAATCAAAAAAGAAAATTTAAGTGGTATGCTCGAATAGACAGCCACATCATTCCAGCGAATGGCAATCCATTTTTTTTAAATAAAAAATTTATTTACCGTATTGTATCAGGCACTGTACGATTTATGACGAAATGCTTTGTTGAACGTGCTGATTGCATTATCACAGTCAGTCATGCTCTTATGAATGAAGTGATAACGACATGTCACGCTGATGCAAAGAAGTTTTTTCTATTATCTAATAGCATATCAAGCAACTCCGCTTTATCTGATTATCCATTTGAAAATGATCATTTTTTTGTTGCGGCAGGTAGGCTTGAACACGTCAAAGGATTTGACTTTTTAATTAACACATTTTCGATTTTTTCCAAAAACAACCCTAAGGTTAAGCTCATTATTTTTGGTGACGGATCACGACGAAAATCCTTGCAAAAACTGATAAAATCGCTTCACCTGGCGGAAAAAATATTGCTTCCTGGGTTTATTAAAAATCCAAGCGAAATTTCCTCAAAAGCAATAGCAACTATAGTACCATCACGCTCTGAAGCATTTGGAAAAATTATTGTTGAAGTCATGCAAACTTTATCTATAGTGATTGCCAGTAATTGCGGCGGTCCGCGAGAAATTATTACCGATAATATTAACGGTCTATTATTTGAATGTGAGAATACGGCAGCACTATTAGACGCCATGAATCGCGTGATGCAGATGTCAGATCAAACGAAGTTAACAATAAAAAATAATGCTTATCAAAAATCCTTAGAATATACTCCAGAGCGTGTTTCGGCACTGCTCAATG
>Ga0155553_168_pt1 | contig 16083 bp, 18 predicted proteins | sample RifCSPhighO2_12_FD_107210 | JGI IMG/M metagenome (GOLD analysis project Ga0155553, IMG submission 107210) | Gammaproteobacteria bacterium RIFCSPHIGHO2_12_FULL_38_11
AAAGAATTCAGGAAAATCACCGATAAAAAGAAGGCAAACCTCGAGGCTGATTTCGACAATAAATCAAAGGAGCTTGAAAACTCTTACAAAATAAGAAACAAAAATACCCACTGTTACAGCCAGTTGATTTAAGGAAACCAAGGCACCGCGCATGCGAGGCGGTGCAATTTCTGAAATAAAAAGCGGTGCGGTAAATGAAGCGATCCCAATTGCAAATCCTAAAACAAATCGACTTTCAATTAAGTGCGGAATACTCATTGCAAAAGCAGAACCCAATGTACCTGCCATAAAAATAAGCGATGCAAACATCAATGATCGTTTTCGTCCAAAGTAGTCAGCACTCCATCCACTGGTCGCAGAACCCAAAACAGCACCAATGAGTGACGCAGAAACAACCACCCCATTTTCAAATGAGGATAAAAGATATTGGTGTTTAATAAATAAAATTGCACCTGAAATAACGCCGGTATCAAATCCAAATAAAATACCGCCAATGGCTGCAATAGAGGCAATAAAAATAACAAAAAAATTTATTTTGTATTCTGGAAGTGGTTTGTTAAAGCTAGGGGTAATTTCTCTTTTTATTGCCCTGCGAGGTGATTTTCTCATGTAGACTCCATTCGTTTTAGTAAATCTGTCGCTAGTTGATGTGCGGGCTTCTAGCTACCAACGCACTTAGCGCTCGCTTCATGCGGGCTTCTGACTTGCGCTTTGTAGTGGGCTTATACTCAGCACACTTTTAAAGATATCCGGTGTTGGTGCTTCTAGCAACAATTTTTCAAAAGATTCCGTTGGATAACGTGTAATTAAGGGATATTCGAAATGCTGCAAGCGATCAGATAGCGCATCGAGATGCTGAATGGCATTTTCAAAATCGCCTCGTCCTGCATTAACCGAACCCACGATACTTTGATTTTTCAGCACGATATTTTTCATCATCGTCCCTGCCTTAATATCAATTGATTCTTTGCGACCTGGAATACCTGTCCAAACAAAAACGCCATTATACCCCAATAAATCAACCAATTGAAATGCGAGTTTTGATGCACCTGATCCATCAAAAATAACATCCAAATTACCCGTTATCTGTTGTGCTAATTTTTCAATATTGTCTATTTTTGCTGAAACATACCGTGCACCCAAAGCAACGGCAATTTTAGCGCGCGGATCGGTTGCTGCTTCTAAAGAATAAACGGTTACATCAAATTCACACCGATTAAAAACCAAGGCTGCCAATAAACCCACGGGGCCGGCACCAATAACCAATGCAGAATGCGGATTGTGCCAGGGCAATCTTTTTTGAATAAAATAAATTTCACGCATGGATTTTTCGGCAATGGTTAAAGGTTCTGTTAAAACACCTATGTTTAATAAATGAGTTGGGACATGCACCATATATTTTTCTTCATCGACAACAAATTCGGTCATAAAACCATGCAGTTGATTAATACCCCGTTCTTTAAAATCACCGGTATAACAAAAATCAGGCTGTCCTGATTGACAGGCAATACAAGTTTTGTGATTACAAGGCCTGCGTACCATTGTTACAACCAAATCACCTGGCTTTAAAGTAGAAACTGCGCTGCCAATTTCAACTACTTGCCCTAAGGATTCATGCCCCAAAATTAAATAATCACATCCTTCCGGCGCTACGCCATATTTAAATTCACAAATTTCGCGATCTGTTCCACAAATACCCACATCAATTATTTTTATTTTTACTTGTTTTGGCGATACAATTTTAGATTCAGGATGATCAATTAAACGAACTTTTTTTTCTTTGGGAAATACAGCGATGGCTTTCATATTCTAACTCCTCTAAAACAAGGCTCCGCAACACCGGGAATTGCAACATCAATTGCAAACAAAGCACCTGCCAAGGGTTGATTTTTTAATTCCGCATCACTTACATCTCTTTTGGCTGATGTAATAAATAATGTTTTTAAATCTGGCCCACCAAAACAGCAACTGGTTGGATAACCGACCGGCGTTTTTATAACACGGTCAATTTTTCCATCTGGCGTATAGCGCGTTATACGCCAACCATTAAAATGACAATTCCATAAATAGCCTTCGGAATCAAATGCCATGCCATCAGGCACACCCGCATCATCTGCCACTTTTATAAATTCAATGGGATTGTGAATTGTGCCTGTTTCACTATCAAACTCATAACGATAAATAATGCGTTTAGGGGAATTTGCAATGAAAAAGTATTTTGAATCCAAGCTAAAAACAAGGCCATTGGTAACAATAAAATCCCCTGCTTGTTTTATTAATTTTTTATCAGCACCGAAGCGATAAACTTCACCTGTTGGGGCTAAGGCAAGAATATCTTTTGCGCCAACTTCAAAAGCAGCTTTTGAACCAAGCCAAAAACGACCTTGGCGATCACAATGCCCATCATTAAAAACACTTTCTGCAGACGCTTTTTCAGAAAGCGTGTCAAGATAATTTATTTTATTTGAAATCGGATTTAAAAGCGCTACACCATTTTTAAACCCGGCGATAATTCCACCCTCTTCATTGGGCGCCATACAGCTGATATCTGTTGGCATTAACCAAAATTGATGATGATTATTTTTAACATCTAAACGGTGTAATTTTTTTCCGAGAATATCTACCCAATACAATACTTTTTCTTTTGGGTGCCAAAATGGCGACTCACCCAGAATACAATTTTCAGAAAAAATACAACGGATTTCAGAAATCATACATTTTCTCCATGCAAACAATGGAAAAACGACCTAATATATTGAAAAAAACCTCAATACCGTCACACCGTCTTCTTACATTGGCACGCATTCGGATGCGTCGCTAAAAATTGAAATAACGGGCTGTAATGATTAGTTGCACTCCAAACATACCAGCCATTTGCACCCGCATCCGTTGCCGCTTTCATTTCTGCCAAAATATATTCGGCTTTTTTACTAGGAGACAACCAAAAACGATAATTATATATTTCTATAAAAGCAAACACACCCACATTAGGATGATTCGTCAATTGTTTTTTTAATGCAGCAATCGAATGAAAAACGGTTTCGTAAGGATGAACAGCATGATGACGAAAGGGTTCATAATGAGAGGGATAAACCATCGGGCAAAATGCATCAATCACTGTCGCTAACAATCCAACATCTTGTCCTATCGTGTGTGCTGGCTTTAAAGCGGCAACACCAAAAATATCCATTTGCAGCTTCACATGATATGGCGCTGTTTCATTTTTAAAATACTGCACTACTTTTAAAATTTGTTTTGCTTTGGCTGGATTAGGGGGATTTTCAGCTTGATAACGAATGTAATCTAACTGAATCGTGCTTGCACCCAAACCAATGGCATATTTTGCTAAAGCCAATCGTTTCGCCCAGATTGTTCTGTCTGTTACTTGTCGATGTGTTCCACCATGTGGAAAAATGACAATGCGTGCAACAAAATGAATGCCCTGCGCTACAACGCTTTTCACATTTTGCGCAAATCGCTTATTATTCGAACTATCCACATCAATAACAAAAGTATCAATACCATATTTTTTAGATTGATTAATTAAATTCTGAAGCTTATTCATGTGTTCAGCGGTTGATCCGGTAATATAAATACCATGAGAAAAAGCGAAGGCGGATGAAAGTGTGAATGTGAGGGTGAGCATGAGGATGCGTTTTAAGAGTTTTTTCATGGGGTAAATTCCTTTTTAGTGTCGCTACGCGAACTGTATATTTCCACTCGCTAACGCCCGGGGTTCTGAGATGCGCGTTCGCTTATTTCTTATCCTAAAGTATTGTTTGCAATATTTCATCAATTAATTTTGGCCCGCGATAAACAAAGCCCGTAAAAATTTGCACCAGTTGCGCACCCGCTTGCCAATGCGCCAGGGCATCTTGTCCTGAAATAATGCCACCAACACCGATTATCGGCAATTTTTTCTCTGAAATTTCACTTATTTTACAAATCATCTGCGTTGTGCGTTCTCGTAAAGGCGCACCGCTTAACCCACCCGCCTCATTTGATACACGATAATTTGACACCGAAGAATGATCCACTGTCGTATTTGAAATGACAACACCATCAATTTCATAATCCATTAAGGCTTGCACAAAAGAGGGGTAATTTTCTTCTGGTAAATCCACGGTGGTTTTCACCAGCAGTGGCACATCACGTTGATATATGCCAGCTGCATTTTTTTTCGTATTTTGCAGGCTTTTTAATAAATTCGGTAAATAATTTTCAGACTGTAATTCACGCAAGCCCAGCGTGTTAGGGGAAGAAATATTCACAACAATATAATCTGCATAGGGATAAACCGCTTTCAAACAAATTTGATAATCATCAAACGCATTGTTTAATGGCGTCTCTTTATTTTTTCCGATATTCACACCCAAAATACCCGGTACTTTTCTGATTTGTAATCTTGAAACCAAAGCATCAATACCTGCATTATTAAACCCCATACGATTAATTAAAGCTTGTTTTTGCGGTATTCTGAATAAACGGGGTTTCGGATTACCGTCCTGTGGATTGGGTGTCACCGTCCCAACTTCGACAAATCCAAAACCCATGCGAAACAGCGCATCAAAACACTCCGCGTTTTTATCCCAACCCGCCGCTAATCCAACCGGATTGGGAAAATTCAAATCAAATAATTTAATGGGTTTTTGCGGGATATTTGCATTAAAATGATAAAATAAATTAATTAATTTTTGCGCTGTATCATGCGCAGCTTCAGGAGGCAGACAACGTAACAAACGCGTGCTCAAAAAATCCAGCATAATAATCCTTTATTTATATTAACGATGGCGTGGGCCTTTATTTTCCTTCAACTTATCATAATCAATAGGGAGCGGTTCAATAACCGTAGCAAACAACTGAGATTGTAATGCAGTCGTTTTATTCATTTCCAGATTTAATGCGCTTAATGCATTACCCATATTTTTACTTTGTTGAGCCACAGCAGGATACGTCAGTGCAAAGGCAGCCAAATCATCAATGGCACTGTTGACCAGTTCACTGTTGATGCTATTTTTTTCAGCACTCAAACGAATAAGTATCACATTCACAAGCAAGGCATCGTAAAAATCAAGATGCTCAGCATTGAGTTTATTTCGCTGAACTGTATCAAGAAAATTCCTAAATGCATTATCAAACTTCTCAAATTGTGCTCGCATACTCAAATTCTCAGTGTTAACTTTCATAATTTTAATATAGCATCAATTTCTTAGCATTTTCTTAAATGTACTCTGTGTAATCTGTGTAAAGGATGAATTATGGACCCTATCGTCATTGTTTCTGCAAAACGCACACCGATCGGTCATTTTAACGGTGTTTTTAAGAATATAGCATCACCGCAATTGGGTGCACAGGCTATTTCGGCAGTTGTAGGAAATAGGACCGACAAGATTGATCAAGTGATCATGGGCTGTGTTTTATCCGCAGGTTTGGGCCAAGCACCCGCACGTCAAGCCGCTTTGGCTGCTGGATTAGCAGTGACAACACCGTGCATGACAATTAATAAAATGTGTGGCTCTGGCATGCAAGCTGTTATGAGCGCAGCGCATGAAATTGAATCCGGTCATGCAGAAATTATCATTGCTGGCGGCATGGAAAACATGTCACGCGCGCCTTTTCTACTGCAAGGCGCACGTACGGGTTTGCGCATGGGGACTCAGACAATGGCTGACCACATGTTGTTAGATGGATTAACCAATGCCTATGAGAATCATTTATCCATGGGGGCAATCGCAGAAAGTTGCGCTGCAAAATTTAACATTACCCGCGAACAACAAGATGCTTTTGCATTGGAATCATTAAAGCGCGCTTCAATTGCAACACAGAATGGCTTATTTGATGAAGAAATCGTATCTGTCGATATTTCAGAAGCGAGGGCAGGAGCCCTCGCGCAAGTTGAACCCACATTAATCTCGATTGACGAAGGCATTCAAAAAGCCATGCCCGACAAAATTCCCCGTTTAAAACCGGTTTTTATCAAAGACGGCACCATCACAGCGGCCAATTCCAGCAGTATTTCCGATGGTGCTGCGGCATTATTATTAATGCGTTTATCAACAGCACAAAAATATAAATTAAAACCCTTGGCAAAAATTTTAGGAAATACAACAGTTGCAAAATTACCCACTGAATTTCCAACCGCACCGATAAATGCCATTGAAAAATTATTACTCAAAATTAATTTAAAGATACACGATATTGATTTATTTGAAATTAACGAAGCGTTTGCGGTTGTGACAATCGCTGCAATGCAAGCCTTAAAAATTCCACCTGAAAGAGTGAATATTCACGGTGGCGCCTGTGTTTTAGGGCATCCGATTGGCGCATCCGGTGCGCGCATTGTAGTGACTTTAATTCATGCGCTCAAACAACATAATAAAAAGCGCGGGATTGCAGCATTGTGTATTGGCGGCGGTGAAGCAACAGCAATGGCAGTTGAGATAATCACTTGAAAACACATTCCTTGAACTCACATTGCGTTTCATCATTTTCATTAACAGCCGCCATTCGACAGTCTTTTTTTGCTGTTAATACGGATTGATATTTATCTGCCTCTATTGTTTTATAAACCGCTAAAGTACGCCTGTTTTGGTAAAAGCAATGATAAGAACCACTACCATAATAAGAAGTGGATTGCTGGTATTCCACACAGCTTCCCAGTGCTGAACCCATCACGATGCAGAATAAAATCCTTCCCATAGAATCAACCTCCTGTCATTCTGAACTTTATACATTATCATCGTTGCGATAAACTTTGTTATTCATACTTAATAAGGATATATCACCATGCTTACTCTCCAAAAACATTTCACCGGTACCTACGCTAAAAATTTATTAGCCGATTGGATAGTGATGGGGGATTGTATAAAGGCAAAATCAACTTGGATTAAGGATACAGTGCAAGCGAGCAGCGAAACAAACGGACTGAAATTACCGACGTTAACAAACAAACAGGTTAACGACGCGTTCAATGGCCCCTTCCAACATTTCTTTAAAACGCATTTGCAAGCTTATGCACAGATTTCAAAAGTGGTAACCGCCATTGTCATTTCAAAAGACGATTTATTTAAAGAGTCGGAGATACCAACAAATACAATTTTTAATTTACCTGAAAAATCATTAGAAAGCATTGAAGTTGAAACCTTAAAAGAATTACGTAACAAACTGGATTCACTAACAAAAGAACATTATGCGCAATGGGAGTCATTCATTCAAAACAACACAGAAACACTTATTCAAGAACTCAAAAAACACAATGTGACACTGACTGACACTGAAGCAAATGATTTTGCAATGAATCAGCCAATCGCTGAATTAGAGGATTTATTTATTAATTTGAAACTCACACTGCCAAAACTCAGTAAATCAGCATTCGATTTTCAGCAGTATTTTATCTTAAAAACAGTATTGGTCAGCTACAACGCATTAAGCCGCACACAACAACCACACAGTGAAAAAGAAATTGACGCTTTATTAAAAACACTTCACGCTATTTTTAAAAAAATTAATAAAATGGAAAAGGAATTGTTAAGCACACAAGAAAAAAGCACGAATGAATTGGTTGTGAGTATTAATTGGGCTACGGAGAAAAAATCCCCCCGGTAACCTGCACTTCGTGCAGATTACCGACCCCCTTTTTCAAAGGGGGTAAATTATTTTCGCTGCTACCTTACTTGAATCCCCCTGGTAACCCGCACTTCGTGCAGATTACCGACCCCCTTTTTCAAAAGAGGTAAATTATTTTCGCTGGCGTCTCACTTCATACAATGTCACACCGGTTGCAACGGATACATTTAAACTTTCAACCGAACCTTGCATGGGAATTTGCGCCAAATAATCACAGGCTTCTTTGGTTAATCTACGCATGCCATCACTTTCACCGCCCATCACGATACCGACATTGCCCTTTAAATCAACTTGAGATAAGCCTAACGCTGCCTCAGAATCCAAACCCACGAGCCAAATACCCTGCTCTTTTAATTGCAACAAGGTGCGATGCAAATTTGCAACAGCAACAAAAGGCGTTTGTTCTGCGGCACCGCAGGCTACTTTTCTAACAACATCAGTAATGCTTGCCGCACGGTCCTTAGGTGCGATAACAGCGGTGACGCCAAAAGCATTCGCTGAACGTAAACAAGCACCCAAATTATGCGGATCTTGCACGCCATCTAAAATTAATAACACGATGGGTGTTGATCGATTTTCAACACAGTCCATTAATATTTTTTCAGTCCAGACGGACAAGGGTTTACATTTGGCGATGACGCCTTGATGACGCGCACCTTCACCCACCCATTTTTCTAGCACAGAATGGGATATTGTTTCACATGGAACATTATGTTTTTGCGCTAACTCTTTGATTATATTTAAACGTTTATCATGTCTGTCCGCTGACAATAGCAATTGAACTATATCTTTAGGACGTGTCTCTACCACTGTTTTAACGGCGTGAAGGCCGTAGATGAGGTCAAAATTTTTCATAAGTTGGTTCCTACGCGCAGAGATCAGCATTATCCTAGATTCGGCAGTTGAAACCGTCGCGAGGAGGCTTAAGCTAATGAAGATGCGTTGGATTTTTGAAAAATTTCCTGAAATCGTATTCAACCATACGATGAAGGAAATTTTTTGAAAATTCAATGCATATTCAGACGATTAAGCCTCCGCAGCAGGTTTCAACTGCCGAATCTAGGATTATACTTGCAGTCTCACCCAAGTTCGCTATCATAATGGAAATCTTGTTATGATCAAAGATCAAATGGATTAATCACACACGGACTCCTTAATGCAGCCCAACCAACCCGTCAAACCCCCTCACGGCTCACTTTTTTTTATTTTGGCGATTTTTGGCTTCATTTTGATGGTGGGCGGTTGCGTTCACCGTCCCTCTCGTGATGGCGCGCCAAATTATTATATCGATGTCAGCAAAATTCACAGCCCCGTCCCCCGTTATTTACCCAAAAGTAAATATGGCAATCCCCATTATTACACTGTCGATGGCAGACGTTACCATGTTTTAAAATCCGCACGGGGTTATGACAAACGCGGTATTGCATCGTGGTATGGCACCAAGTTTGATGGAAAATTAACGTCAACACGCGAAAGATATAGCTTAACAGGTATGACCGCAGCAAGTCCTGATTTACCTATCCCTTGTTATGTTCGCGTAACAAATTTACAAAATGGCAAACAAATCATTGTCAAAGTAAATGATCGCGGGCCATTTGCTGCAAACCGTATTATGGATTTATCCTACGTTGCTGCAAAAAAACTAGGCTATGCAGGACGCGGAACAGCACTCGTTGAAGTAACGAGTATCGACGTACCCAATCCGCTAGAACACAGGACAAACCCCGTCTATCGCCAACAACGACAACAAGGTCCAGAATTATTTTTACAAGTGGGCGCATTCTCGAATTTAAGAAATGCTAAAAATTTAGAATATCGCTTAAAACGCTTAACAAATCGCACTATTCGCATCACACATGATCAATATCGACAACACTATCTATATCGCGTACAAATTGGACCTTTAAAAAATGTCGCGGAATCAGATGAAGTACAGCATCGCATTTATCGGGCAGGATTAGGACATGCGATGACGATGATCAATTGAGTAAGAGCGTGAAAACATGATAGATTGGATAACGCTGCTCTCACAAGAGAAAGAAAAGCCTTATTTCCAAGCCATTTTTAATTTTCTGGAAAACGAACTACACGCTGGAAAAAAAATTTATCCTGCAACGGAAAACATTTTTAATGCTATTCACTACACTGATTTTGCTAATTTAAAAGTCGTGATTATCGGACAAGATCCTTACCACAATCCCAATCAGGCGCATGGACTTTCATTCTCTGTTCCCAAAGGCGTTGCACTACCTCCTTCATTAATTAATATTTTTAAAGAATTAAACAGCGATTGTGCTATTGTAAAACCCACTCACGGCTGTCTTAAACCCTGGGCAAAACAAGGTGTTTTATTATTAAATTCTGTTTTAACTGTTGAAGAAAATAAACCAGGCTCACATGCCAACATAGGCTGGCAACAATTTACAGACACTATTATCAAACAAATCAACCAGCATCCCGAAAAAATTATTTATCTGTTGTGGGGATCTCACGCACAAAAAAAAGCATTGTTGATTGATCAAGACAAACATACTATATTGACAGCACCCCATCCTTCACCATTGTCCGCTTATCGTGGGTTTTTGGGATGTGGTCATTTCTCCAAGGTTAATAAATTATTAATTCAATCAGGCAGGACGCCCATTAACTGGAATCTAAAATGACAACCTACACTGCCAAATGGCCCGATGAAAAAGGCATGATTGAATGGACAAACACAGAAAATAAAACCTGGAATACTTTAATTACGCGTCAAAAAAAAGCCATTATCAATCGCGCTTGCGATGAATATCTTCTCGGGTTCAACACATTACAATTACCCGAAGATTCTGTTCCGCAGTTAGCTTCTGTTAATAAAATATTAAAAAGAACAAACTGGGAAATGATTCCTGTTCACGGTACTGTTTTAATCACGGAATTTTTTACGATGCTAAAAAACAGGCAATTTCCCGTTGCGAATTTTATTCGCGTCCCTGAAGAATTAGATTATTTGCAACAACCCGACGTGTTTCACGAATTATTTGGTCACGGCCCTTTATTATTAAATCCGGTGTATGCTGATTTTATGCAGTGGTATGGTGCAATGGCATTAAAATGCAGTGGGAAAAAACGAAAAATATTAAGTCGATTATTTTGGTACACTATTGAATTTGGATTAATACAATCTAAAAATGGATTGCGTATTTTGGGTGGCGGCATTTTGTCATCGTATACAGAAACTTTATTTTCATTAGAATCTGACAAACCCCAACGCTTTCCCTTCGATATTTCCAAAGTTTTGCGCACAGATTATGATTACCAATCAATACAACCCAATTATTTTATTTTAGAGAATTTTGCGCAATTATTTGAATTGCAATCTGACGCATTATTACTGCAATTGAAGGATATTGATGATAATGAAGCGCAGGAGACTTTCATTAATTGCTAGTTTCTTGCGAAAACCACACGGAGAATTTTATGACTGAACACTGCGAAAGCTGCCACATTGGCATGCCCTTATTATCGGATGCACAACTCAATGCTGAATTAAAAAAACTGACTGATTGGTCACACAATGCTGAAAAAAAGCGAATTGAAAAAACATTTATATTTAAAGGTTATTATCAAGTAATGGCATTTGTGAATGCCGTTGCCTGGATTGCGCATCAAGAAAAACACCATCCTGATTTACAAGTCAGCTACAACCAAGTCATCGTACAATATCAAACGCATGAAGCCGGTGGCGTGAGCAAAAACGACCTTATTTGCGCACGAATGGTTGAAGCTTTAGTATCAACTCAGTAGAATTGTCACGCTGGCCGGGGTGGTGGAATTGGTAGACACGCAAGCTTCAGGTGTTTGTGGGGGTAACCCCATGGAGGTTCGAGTCCTCTCCTCGGTAGTTTCAATCCATCAAAATTGACAGTGAGAATTTAAAAATGTCCATGGTTAGAATTTTGCAATTCCCCGATCCCCGCTTAAAAACGAAAGCTGAAAAGGTGTCGGATTTCGGCGATGAAACACAACAAATGATCGACGATATGTTTGAAACACATTATGCTACAGAAAATTGCGCTGCATTAGCGTGCACACAATTAGACTTTAAAAAACCAAAACATATTACCGTCATTGATTTTTCAGAGAAAAAAGATCAACCTTTGTGTTTGGTTAATGCTGAGATTATCGAAAAAATCGATACAGAAACATCACCTGAAGGGTGCATGTCCGTTAGCGGTGGCGTGTATGAAAACGTAACGCGCGCTGCAAAAATAAAAGTAAAAGCGCAAGATCGCCATGGCAAAAATATCGAATTAGCGGTTGATGGCTTTATGGCAAAATGTATTCAACATGAATTAGACCATCTTGATGGAAAAATATTCCTCGATCATTTGTCGCATTTAAAACGTGATCGCATTAAAAAGAGAATTGAAAAATTGGCTAAATTCCCCAAAAATGATCATCATGTCCATGGCGAGCATTGCGATCATGATTAAACCCGCAAACGCCCAAATCTCGTCTATACTTTCCCCATTGCTACTTTACAAAGAGGTGGTTTATGAGGCAGTGGGTGACAAAAGTCGGAAAAAGGGTCGCAGGGTCAGTAATCCTGGTTTTGCCAGAAAATGAATTAATAATCAATAGCACACAAGAGGCTTATGACTTTTTATCTGAACAAAATTTTATTCCGCTAGATCAAAGCAACAACCCCGCTGTTCTGTTTGATAAAGAAAAGCGCATTGTTAGTTTTCAACCCCAGAACCCAGAATCATCCGTTGCAACTGCGCGATTAAGCATGCTATCAACAGCTTGCGCGATAAGCAAAGTGGCAAACACACTAACTGAATTAAACGACAAGCTCACTATCACCGATCCAACAATGCATCAAATGGTTGACACATTAGCAAAAGCCGATCCTAGAATAGAAAAAGCACTGGCTTCACTCAATACCATAAACATAACTAAACCGATGCAAGAAATGAGTGCAACGCTATTTAAAATCGCAACGCAAACAACATTTTCAAGTGATGAAATCAATTCCGCTAAAAAAAATATTCAGGTAATAAAAAAAGAAATTCAAATTGCTAAAAAAGAACTGACAAGCTGGAAAACTAAACTTGCTCTTTTTTTCATTTGTGGGTTTAATTCGGAGCACCCTGCAAAAAAAATACATAAAATGGCATTGGAAACCGTAGCATTTTCAGAGCAAACGTTAACATTTGCTGAAAATGCATTTGCAGCAGTTTCTAATCCAGCTAATGCATTAACAGGACAAAATAAACCGCTAATTAAAGACAAGCCAGCTGATGAAACCATTCAATCCACTTCTGACACACAACGATGGAGAGAAGCACCAGCCCCAGCACAATCAACGCTGAAACCTGAAAAAACAGCTCCGAAAACAATCCTCGACTATTTGCGAGAAAATCCAAAAAGCAGCTTTGATGAAATGAAAAATTGGTGGATTAAAGCAGGAAGACCCATAAGCAACGAACAAAATAAACATACGTATTTACCACAATTATCAGCAGAAATTAACAATAATGTATTGCGCGAACTCATAAACGAAAAAAGATGGGAACCCATCATCATGCTATTTAATTCACCATGTGAATTAATCACAATGCAGTCACTTGTTCAAGGCGTTAGTTTTACAACAAAACAATTTTATAACGTGCTGTCTTCAGCAGTTAATTCTAACGCTCCAGATAACGTTATTGATACACTGATTCAAAAAGCAAAAAATTATTCTGACTTACCCGGCTGGAATTTTTACAGTTTAATATTTGATGCGTTTCGAGATAACGCATCGGATTCTACAATAAAAAAACTATTGAATTTAGCTGAGAATCCAATCTCAATCAGCCCTGCCAATTTGCAAGATATTATCAGCACTGCCATTAAATATAATCGCTTACCGCTTATTCTTGAACAAGCAGAAGCATTAATGAATGGTAAATTAACAGGCAAAGTAATGGGACCTGCTGAAGGCGTCTTCCATTCCAGCACAAGAAGCGATTGTAGAAATTCAATTAATTCAGCATTATATTTTGCAGCTAAGGAAGGTATGTTAAATACAGTTAATGCTATTTGCAATCTAGAATATAATCGTGAAAAGGATATTAGCGATCGCAGCCTTGCACCTGATGTAACAACAGTAGGATTTGCTCTTAGCATTGCTGTCGAAAAAAAACAGTGGCCAGTTGTTGAAAGATTATTGGCAATTGAAGGTGATAATAAACCCAATGTTGACACATTAGAAAAAATAATTAAATCGCTTGAAAAGGAAGAAATTAAAGATATGCCAAGCGAATTAAAAACAAAAATTGCCGAGTGTGTGGCGGCAAGAAAAGAAGAGCAGGCTGAAAAATTTGAAACGCCGGCTAATAAAGCACATCAGCAACCACTGAGCTCAATTGTGCAAGCACTAAAAAAACCTAAACCTGATGAACCAGAAAATAATGCTAGCCAAAATGAGCATAAACCACCCACTCCCTAATTTTCTATTATTCCGGTGCACCATTATCGACATAAGGGTTATCATCATTAATAAATTTAATAATCAAAGGAATGCCGACTAATTTTAATTTATCGCGATAATAATTAATTAAATATTGTTTGTAAGACCCCGGTAATTTATCAACTTGTTTTCCATGTATCACAAATACCAGCGGACGCTTTGAACCCACATGCGCATAACGCAATTTCACTCGACGCCCTTGCACTAACGGAGGTTGATGATCTTCTGTTGCTTGCATTAATATTTTTGTTATTTTATGCGTTGCAAAATCTTGAGCGAGCGCTTCTTGTGTTTCATCAATCGCATCATACAATTGCCCCACACCCGTTCCGTGTTTTGCAGAAATATAATAACGACGCGCAAAATTAGCAAAAGGAAGACGGCGGTCAACCGAGCGTTTAAATGCCTCACGATCTTCTTCGGTCATGCCATCCCATTTGTTAAAAGCTAAAACAAGGGCATTGCCTGTTTCCATAATTAAACCCATCAATCGCATGTCTTGATCAGATAATCCATCACGTGCATCAACCACCAACACAACCACATGTGCTTGTTTCATTGCTTGCATGGCTTTAATCACTGAAAATATTTCGATGCCTTCGGTTACTTTTTTGCGGCGGCGAATGCCGGCGGTATCAATTAACGTATATTTTTTTTCATTTCGTTCATAGGGAATTTCAATGGTGTCACGCGTTGTGCCCGGACGATCTAAAACAATCACGCGGTCTTCACCAAAAATACGGTTAATTAAGGTAGATTTTCCAACATTGGGTCTGCCTAAAACGGCAATGCGGGTGCGTGCATTTGCTTCTGTTTCTTTTTCAATTTCAATCTTAGTTTCAGGAAAAGCTGATAAAATATTCGTGAGCATCGCTTCAACACCAAAGCCACTGTTGGCTGAAATCACATGCATTGTTTTTAAACCCAATGCATAAAATTCCGCACAAACCACTTCAGGGCGATCTTGTCGATCTGCTTTATTAACCACTAACACAACCGGTTTTTCAGTGTACAGACGAAGCTGTTTAGCCACGATCCAATCACCCGTTGAAACACCAGCTTTAGCATCAACAACAAATAAAATGACATCGGCGTCTTTAATGGCTTGCGCCACTTGAAGCTCAGTTAGTTCAGCCATTAGCGCGTCATCAGGTTCAGCAATACCGCCCGTATCAACGATGAGAAATGAATGATTGCCGCACTGCCCTTCGCCATATTGTCTGTCACGCGTAATACCAGGTGTATCGCCGACAATGGCATCGCGTGTGCGGGTAATGCGGTTAAATAAAGTAGATTTGCCGACGTTTGGTCGACCAACGATGGTGAGGACTGGTAGCATAAACATACTCTTTACTTTAAATAAAAAATAATTTTTTTATTTTTATTGATTTTTCTATTTTTTTAAATCGCTCACCACATTGATCTTCAAAATGCTGCTGAATCATCCCACATAACATATCAGCGTACTGGACACCTTTATTCATAGAACTATCTTGAGGATTATTAATTAATTCTATTGATTTAGCACAAAAAAAATCTTTTTGTGTATTATTCATAGAAGTCCATTTTTGTTCTACAGATTTCTGCCATTCAAATTTTTGATATAGCCTTTTGATCACTCGCCCAGGAAAATGATTTTTATGCTTCGGAACGAGAACTGCAGAAATAGTCAGGTAACGACTTGATCCACCTTGTCTATAGGGCTTATCAAATTTCCACCCAAGATCGCCACTTTCATCGAGGTAGACAGTAACATCAGTAGACATAATTATATGAAAAAATTAAGAATAAAAAAAAGCGGCCCCTAAGACCGACGCCCTTACAGAGCGCTTACGATACCCGAAGGCATCGCGGTAACCTCAGGACTTACCCGCTGTTTAAATGATAGTGCAAAACACGATACTTTTCAAGAAAAAAATAGAAAAATGTCAAACCAAAATGAAAATGTCCGCTTTTAT
>Ga0155553_165_pt1 | contig 15405 bp, 18 predicted proteins | sample RifCSPhighO2_12_FD_107210 | JGI IMG/M metagenome (GOLD analysis project Ga0155553, IMG submission 107210) | Gammaproteobacteria bacterium RIFCSPHIGHO2_12_FULL_38_11
TTTTGCCGCATTACCTTCTTGTTTGTCAATATCGCCTTTTACCCAATCAATGGCAGGCATAAAACTTTTATCACTCACTGTTTTTAATTGCATTAATGCATCAGCTGCTTTTCCTTGTGACAATAAAATACGCGCAGAATTAAGGCGTGCAATTTGCTGTAATCGCTTTTGATTTGAGTGATCAATCACCCATTGCAAATTGGACAATGCAGCGGGTAAATCATTTTGCGCAACAGCGACTTTTGCAAATAATAATGCACTTAATGCTGCATAGGGTGAAGCTGAATAATCACGCATTAAAAGTGTCGCGCCCCCTTGTACGGTCGATACTTTATTGTCTGCGTCCGCTTGTAAGATAGACTGGTAAATCATAGATGCTTTGAGCTCATGACGCACTTGAACGGCATGCCAATAACGCCATCCAAATCCAATACCTAAACCAATCACGATTGCGATTATTAAAAATTTTCCATTTTCACGCCACCATTTCCGGATGGATTCAATTTGTTCTTTCTCTGAAACATAGCCGTCTAGCATATAAAATCTCTCTGTTGTTCATCACGCGGTCGCTAGCGCTTCCGCTTCCATTCACTCGTTAAAAACAAAAATAGTTCTTCAAGCGTCATTGTTTTCTGATCCACATTTTCCCGCAAATTTTTCACGGTAACGGAATCATCTGCAATTTCTTTTTCACCTAAAATTAAGGCGTATTTCGCAGCACTTTTATCCGCACGTTTAAACTGCGAACCAAAACTAACATTATCACAATTCATTTCAATTTTAATATCAGTAAATTGATTGCGGATTTTTTCACAAAAAGAAAATGCAGCTTTACTGTCATCTGAGATGACGTAAAAATCAGATGCATTGGTTATCTTTTCTTTGGTTTGTAACAATAAAGCAATACGTTCCAAACCCATAGCAAAACCAACTGCCGGCATGGATTTTCCACCCAATAATGCTACCAATCCATCATAACGTCCACCTGCACATACTGTTCCCTGCGCACCTAAATGTGTCGTTACCCATTCAAATACGGTTAAACAATAATAATCTAATCCACGCACCAATTTTGGATTAATACGAAACGAAATATTTGCTGCCTTTAATAATTCGCATAATTGATCGAAATGATTTTTAGCATCACCTTCAACAAAATCCATTAGTTTGGGCGCGTTTTCAATTACTGTTTTCATTTCCGGATTTTTAGAATCTAAAATGCGCAATGGGTTAGTCACTAATCTTCGTTGCGAATCGTCATCTAGCTGATTTTTATGCGCATCTAAATATTTTATCAGTTCGATTTTATAATTTTCTCGCTGTGAAAAAGAACCCAGGGTATTTATTTCTAATGTCACATCATCAGACAGTTTCAGTCGGTCTAATATGCGTTTCGATAATAATATGGTTTCCGCATCAATATCAGGACCCGCTAATCCAAACGCCTCAACACCCAATTGATGAAACTGACGTTGACGCCCTTTTTGTGGACGTTCGTGGCGAAACATCGGACCCATGTACCATAAACGCTGAATTTGATTGTATAACAACCCGTGTTCCACACCTGCCCTAACACAACTCGCTGTCCCTTCAGGTCTTAAAGATAAACTATCGCCATTACGATCTTCAAACGTATACATTTCTTTTTCAACAACGTCTGTTGCATCACCGATACCACGCTTGAACAATTGCGTTTGTTCAAGCAGTGGAAAACGAATTTCATGATAACCGTATTGTGAAACAACAGAGCGACATGTGCTTTCTATATGCTGCCAATACGCTATTTCTGACGGCAAAATATCATGCATGCCGCGAATGGCTTGGATTTTTTCTGTCATTATTGCGCCGGTCTAATTGTATAAGTGACGTGCGGTTCTCTTGCTTTTTTTACCCTGTGTTTCCTTCTAAAGGGCGCATTGCTTTGCACATTTGTAACGATTGGGTGTGCTGTAATAGGTGGAGCAACAGTTTGAAGGGCAGGTTGAGCGATAGCCACAGGTGGCGATTGCGTTACAAACACAGGCGCTGCCAGTGTTTCTGTTTGTCGTTCTGCTGTCGCTACCACTTTTTTTACTACTGGCGCTGTTGGCGTGGACATTGATAGCTTAACTATGAATATTACTATCAGCAGCAAAACACCTGCAGCACAGGCCATCACTTCCCATCGAGGTAAATTTAACCGTAATGCTTGACTTGTAACATTTCTCACTGGCGCGCCTTCAATAATCGATGCAACAGGCTGCGAAACGACAGACATCAAACCAGAATCATCCAGCAACGCTGTAATCTTTGCATCAGAAACGCCCACTACACGAGCATAAGAACACAAATATCCACGCACATAAATTCGTGCGCCCATACTGGCATACCTATCTTGCTCAAGATCGCGAATCAAGGTAACTGATAAATGCAATTGCTTTGCTATTTCTTCTTGCGTTAGGGCAAGCGCATCCCGCGCTGCCACAAGAAATTTTCCTGGAGACACTGTTTTTTGAGACATAATTCATCCTTAATTATGGTTTTTACGCACAAATTTCTTCAGGTTGAAAGAAAAAAGCGATTTCTTGCTGTGCTGTGTCGACAGCATCAGATCCATGTACTGCATTAGCATCAATTGAATCCGCGAAATCAGCACGAATTGTACCGGGCGCGGCTTCTTTTGGATTCGTAGCACCCATAATATCACGATTTTTTAAAATAGCATTTTCGCCTTTCAATACTAGGATTAATACGGGTCCTTGTATCATAAAATTAACAAGTGGTATAAAAAAAGGACGTTCTTTATGAACAGCATAAAATGCCTCTGCTTCTTCACGCTTTAACTGCTTCATTTTAGCGGCAAAGACTTTTAATCCTGCGTCTTCAAAACGCGTGATAATTTTTCCAATGACGTTTTTTGCGACGGCATCTGGTTTAACAATAGACAATGTTTGTTCAATAGACATAATAAAACCCCGATTATTCAACTTTAAAAACGCGACAATTATATCCTGAAATCGATTTAAAATGCGAAGTATAATTTGAAACAATTTCATAACAACGTTATCATAGGCTCAATTTTATTGGATATTTTCATTGAGGAAAACTATATATGACTAAGCGCCTAGTTCAAATTATTGCGGCAACCGTATTTCTAAGCACCACAGCCCTTGCCAGTGTCACACCGCCACCTAAAGTACCGGCTGCACCGGCACCGCAAGCTGTTGCAGAAGCACCTATTCCCACAGCCAACCCAATCGCACTCTCAACCAATAATCAACCAACCATTATTCCTACCGCTCCAAATTTAAATTCTTCAGGTTATGTATTAATGGATGCTGACACAGGCATGATTATCGCACATAAAAATATGCATCAAGAAATGCAGCCCGCCAGCCTAACAAAATTAATGACACTCTATTTAACATTTAACGCTTTAAGGAATGGCCAAATTCATTTAACAGATGAAGTGCGTGTAAGCAAAAAAGCATGGCAAACCGGCGGCTCCCGTATGTTTATTAAAGAAGGTAGTTTGGTCACTGTACAAAATTTAATTGACGGAATTATTGTGGCCTCAGGAAATGATGCTTGTGTTGCTTTATCACAATACGTCGGCGGTAATGAATCTACTTTTGTTGACATGATGAATGCAGCAGCAGCACAGCTCGGCATGAAGAATACGCATTATGTCGATAGCACAGGACTACCACAACCTGAACATCACTCAACACCCTACGACATGGCATTATTAACACGTGCAATCATCGAAAATTTCCCACAATACTACCCCCTTTTCAAACAAGGCTGGATTACTTATAACGGAATCAAGCAACCCAACCGTAATCGTTTATTATGGCGTGATCCTTCAGTAGATGGCTTGAAAACGGGTCACACTAATGAAGCGGGATACTGCTTAATTTCTTCTGCATTGCGTAAAGGGATGCGTTTGATTTCTGTTGTTATGGGAGCACCCACTGATGCAAAACGTGCAAGCGATTCAGAAGCCTTATTAAATTGGGGTTTCCGTTTTTACAGCACGCATAAATTATTCGACGCCAATAAAACTCTGGCTAATCCACGTGTTTGGTCAGGTGAAACAAAAACAGTGGCCATTGGTTTGGCATCACCCCTATATGTCACCATTCAACATGGCATCTATTCACATCTAACACCGCAAGTTTCTATTAACGCAAAATTAAATGCACCGATTAAAAAAGGTCAAACAGTTGGCACACTCAACATTGTTTTAAATAATGTAGTTATTGCCAGCGCACCATTGGTCGCATTAGAAAATGATTTAAAAGGCGGTATATTCTCGCGTGTTTGGGATTACGTTGCGATGCATATATAACAGCAATCCGTGTCAGTAGTCAGCTTTGCTCTCACTGATCACTGACACTATTCACTCACACTGACACTATAATCTATGACAAACGGCCCCCAATACGTCATCAAATTCCCTTGCGACTTTACCTTGAAAGTGATGGGTGAAGCGCAAGGAGATTTTGAAGCAGTCACCCTTGCTGTCGTTAAAAAACATTTCCCTAAAACGGATCTTGCAGAAATTCAAAAAAATTCCAGCAAGCAAGGTAAGTATTTAGCATTATCAATTACCGTCAATGCAGAATCAAAAATGCAACTCGATGCACTTTATCAAGAATTATCTAGCACAAAAGAGATTTTGATGGTGTTGTAAATATAGAAAAAAATCGTCATGAATTCTTTCCTATGTCATTTTTTAGGTATTTTAGAAAGCAAGTCTTTTATTTTTTTAAGTAATTTTGGCGTGATCTTATCTTGATTTTCAATTTTACTAATATAGGCCTGAGAAACACGCATTATTTTTGCCAATTCTCTTTGTGTTATCCCCGCATTTATTCGCGCCAAAGCAATAGGATTGTCGACATAATCTGCTGGATCAAATAACACGTACTCATTTTCCGAATATTTTATTTTCTTTTTAAATTCATGAGTCAATGTATCATAAATATGAACAGGTAAAAGCACGTATTCATTTTTTCCATCTATTGATTTAATAATCTGTAAATTCATTTGTATACATCTCCACGTGGTTTTATTTTTTCAATGGCAATAATTTTAATACTGTCATCTCGACTAAAAATGACTCTCCACTTGCCAACTCGTAAGCGATAACAATTTGATCCAAGCAATGGCTTAATGTCCAGTTGTAAGCTGTCTGGATTAGATCCTAACATTACAATTTTTTCTGTAATCCTGTTACGGTCAGTTTTAGAAAGACTTTTTAAAGTTTTTCTCACCTCTTTTCTAATTAATATTTGGTAAGAGATCATTTTACATAATCCTTATAGAGTTATCATAGGTTATATTTGGTTGTATTTCTACACCCTTTTTAATCCTTGATCAATACCGTGTTTTTCAATAGGATATCGTCATGAAAAATGACTTAACCATCCGCGACCTTGCCATTGCCGATTACCAAAACACGTGGGAAAAAATGCGTGACTTTACCGATTCGCGCACTGCAGACACCTGTGATGAAGTGTGGGTGTTACAACATCCCCCTGTTTTTACGCAGGGTTTAGCGGGAAAACCGGAACATGTTTTAAATCCGCACACAATTCCCGTCATTCAAACCGATCGCGGCGGCCAAGTAACCTATCATGGCCCAGGACAGCTTGTGTTATATCCCCTCATTGATTTAAAAAGAAGGCCATTGCACGCACGTGAATTGGTTCGCAAATTAGAAAGCACCGTGATTGCGCTTCTCACACAATTGTCCGTTATTGCCGAATCCCAATGCGCTGCACCCGGCGTTTACGTGAACGGTGCAAAAATATGCTCCATTGGTTTACGTGTACGAAAAGGTTGCAGCTATCATGGCATCGCACTCAATGTTGACATGGATTTAACACCCTTTACTTATATTAATCCCTGCGGCTATCAAAACATTCAGATGACACAGATAAAAACATTCGTGCCCGACGTTTCTTTTGTTACAATACAACACAAATTGATTAATGCTTTTATTGAAAATTTTGGATTCTGTAATGTCAAATTATAATCCCCTAGAAAAAACACTGGGCAAAGACAAACTCTCTCGCATCCCTGTGAAAATTGAAAACACCGCATCCCCCTTACGCAAACCCGATTGGATTCGCATTAAATTACAAAATAACGACAAAGTATCACGCATTAAAAATTTATTACGCGAAAATAACTTGCACTCTGTTTGTGAAGAAGCTTCTTGCCCTAATTTAAACGAATGTTTTAGTCATGGCACAGCCACATTTATGATCATGGGTGATAAATGCACGCGGCGTTGCGCGTTTTGCGATGTCGGACACGGGCGCCCTGACCCACTCGATCCCAATGAACCTTCCAATCTCGCCAAAACCATTGCGCTATTAGATTTAAAATATGTTGTCATCACATCCGTTGATCGTGATGATTTACGCGATGGGGGTGCTGGTCATTTTACAGCGTGTATTGCAGCAATTCGTGAACGCTCCCCAAACATTAAAATTGAAACACTGGTGCCTGATTATCGCGGCCGTATGGATCGTGCGCTCGACGCAACCAGTCCTAATTTACCCGATGTATTTAACCACAATATCGAAACCACACCACGCTTATATAAACAAGCACGCGCTGGTTCTGATTATCAAGTATCATTAAAATTATTAAAAACATTTAAAGAACGTTTTTCACATATCCCTACAAAATCTGGCATGATGTTAGGCTTGGGTGAAACGCCAGAAGAAGTACGGCAGGTATTGCGTGATTTGCGAGAACACTATGTTGACATGCTCACACTCGGACAATATTTACAACCGACAAAATATCACCTACCTGTTGATCGCTATGTCACACCGCAGGAATTTCTTGATCATGCTGACTATGCAAAATCCATTGGATTTTCAAATGTTGCCAGTGGTCCTTTAGTTCGCTCTTCGTATCACGCGGATTTGCAAGCGAAAAATATTATATAAACTCAGGACCCGGAGCAAGCGAAAGGATCTTATGGACAACCACTATTTCAACGTCATTTTAATTTATCTTCGCTTGCATCCACACATAGGGGAATTATTTACTTTTCTCGTGGCATTTTCAGAATCACTCCCCCTTATCGGCACCGTCATTCCTGGCTCCATCACAATGACACTCGTCGGTATTTTAATTGGCGCAGGCGTAATGCCTGTGGCCTGGACACTATTTATTGCCTCCATTGCTGCTTTTTGTGGTGACAGTATCGGTTACATTATTGGTTATCATTACAATGAAAGATTACGCAACATGTGGCCTTTTAAAAAACACCCCCAATGGCTTTTGATGGGTGAGAAATTTTTTAAAAAACATGGCGGTAAGAGCATTTTCTTAGGGAGATTTATCGGTCCTGCGCGGTGTATGGTTCCTTTAATTGCTGGTTTTTTACGCTTAAGCTGGTTGCGTTTTATCAGCGCTGCCATCCCTTCTGCGCCACTATGGGCAATTATGTACATTACACCAGGGATACTCGTTGGTGTATTAGCGCATGAGGCACCCAAAGAACACACAACACAATTTCTAATTTATGGTATCGGCATTATTCTTGCAATCAGTTTTATTTTCTGGTTAATTCAGCATTTCTTTAAACAATTAGCACACCTTATCAATAATGCCAGTAACAATTTATGGCATTATTTAGTCCATAAAAATAGCGGCCGTTTTCTTATTCGGCATATTACCAATCAACAGAAACCTGAAGACCATCATCAGCTCACTTTATTATTAACCAGCATTTTATCAGGCATTTTATTTTTGATTTTATTTTTCAATGTGCGACATCAAGGCGTACTAACTACATTAAACGCACCTATTTTTCATTTATTACAAAGCATACGCACACTCACATGGAATAAAATATTTGTCGTCATAGCGCTTATGGGTGAACCCAAAACAATAACGTTAATAAGTATGCTAGCGACACTTTTTTTATTGCTCAAAAAGCAATGGCGGTCAGCAGTGCATTTGTTAATAGCCTTTGTACTCACTACCGGGGCTGTTTTATTTTTTAAAAAATTTTCCCATTCCTTACGACCGCAAGATTTTAATTTTGTTTCAGCTTCATTTTCATTTCCAAGCGGCCACACTGCATTGAGTTTTGTGATATTCAGTTTTATGGCTTTTTTAATAACACCTTTAATGTCAAAAAATAGTCGCTGGATCCCTTTTACTGTCAGCAGTATTTTAATTGCATTAATTGCTTTTTCCCGCATTTATTTAGGTGCGCATTGGTTCTCAGATATTATCGGCAGCAGTTTATTGGGATTGACTATTTTATTTCTGTGCATTATTAGTTATCGCCGCATGCCGAAAATAACGGGGAAACTGAAACTATCACCCCTCTCTGTTATTTTATTTTTAATAATCAGCCTAAGCATCCCGTGGGGCATTAGCATCACACGCACATTTTCAAAAGCGCTTTACAATACCACGCCCGCTTGGACCAAAAATACATTAGCAATCACTGCCTGGTGGCAATCACCCTTAACCCACACACCAATTTACCGTAATGATCGCTTAGGAAAACCATTTCAACCTTTTAACGTGCAATGGGAAGGATCACTCACAAACATCATCAAGACATTAAAAAAACACGAATGGAAAACGGTTTTAAATCAGGCGCAATTAAAACTTATATTAGAAAGGCTAGCAAGTCGAAACGCTGAAAATCACATGCCTATTTTACCCTGGCTCTATCACAACAAATTGCCACAAATTTTTATGATAAAACATATTGCGCAGCGAAAACGTATTATTGAATTGCGATTATGGCAGAGTGATATTTATCTTCAACCTGGGAATAAACCGTTATGGATTGGCAGCACGGATATACGCATCGCACCTAAAAAATTATTTTCCCTCAAGGAACACTCAAGAATTTCACTGGGCAATGGCGGCGGATTACAGGAACTTAATCAAGATATACGCGATTTCAAACGAAAAACGATTCACGTTATAATAAACCCTTCGCTTAAAAAAATCCAAGCGTTGCAGTGGGATGGAAAAATTCTATTAATCCGTGATGCAACATCAGAGACGCAATAAGGAATTGCGTCTCTACACAGAAATTAAACTTTACTGATCGCCAGTGTCATTTGTGAATCATACACACCTTGCGCTGGTGTGACGTTAACAACATAACTTGGATCAGCATGAATATTGCTTATTTCACCCGCTTGTGCACCGGTTTGTAATTCTAATACCGCAGTACCAACTAGATCCCTTGTTGAATCTTCTAAAGTAAAATGACATGTATATGGCGTACCAGCTGGTATAAAAAGTGAAACCAAGCTCCAAGAAATATTGTCTATCTCACTATTGGGTTGTATTTGAAAAAAAGAAGGGAGATTTAAGCCCAGACAACTCATTTTAATTGCACTGGACACACCCGTACTTTTTAAGGTCAAGCCTGAATCATCGGCCATTACTGCAGTTGTTACAGCACTTGCTAATACAGCAGCAAATCCAGCGATCAGAAATTTCTTATAGCGCATATCAAACCTCATTGTTTGTGGAAGTAATCAGAGACTAACTCAAATTTGGGATTAAGGCAAACGGCTTGTTTTTAATTTGCACCATTCTTCCAGCGCTTGCTTGCTAATACCTAAACCCACAATTCTTTCAGGGCCTATATTTTTTAAGTCGTCATTCATGAGATGAATACATGCCGCATGAAATTCCGCAGGGATATTTTTTTTCACAAATCGTGTAATATAACGTTCCATGATTTTTCCAGTCAATTTTTTTACAATTAGGATACAAGAAAAAAATAAAAGATACGGCCAAAGGCAAATCAAGTTTTCGTCAAACCTGCCAATAACTTTTCATGAATGCCATCAAATCCTTTATTACTCATCACCAAGACATGATCCTTTTTATGCGTGCGCTTGGAAACTGATTCAACAATATCAGAAACAGAATCATGCACAAACGCCTTATTTTTAACAGGTTTTAAAACGGCTTCTATATCCCAGCTTTTATCCTCAGGTCGTAAAATATGAATTTCGTCGGCTGCCTCAAATGAAAAACCCAGCGCATCTCCATGCGCGCCCATTTTCATCGAGTTTGAACCCAATTGCGCAATCGCAATAATGCGTTCATTGCCTACTCTTTTGCGTAATCCATCAATTGTCGTCGCAATTGCCGTAGGATGATGCGCAAAATCATCGTAAATCGTAATTTCATTGACACAACCACGAATTTCTAAACGGCGTTTTACATTTTCAAATGTGGCAAATGCTTTAACAATATTTTCCTTTGAAATGCCAATGGCATCTGCTGCGACAATCGCTGCTAAGGCATTTTGAATATTGTGATTTCCAACAAGCGACCACTTAATATGACCGCGTTTTTCAGAACCAAAATAACATTCAAATTCACTGCCATCTTGTTTAATTAATTTAGCATGCCAAGCATCATTACCTCCCGTTATTATTTTTTTCCCCCAGCAGCCACGCGATAGCACATCAGGAATATTAATATCACTCTCTGGATAAATAACAGAACCATTGCTCGGAACAGTGCGCAATAAAATTTGAAATTGTTTTTTAATTGCTTCTAAATCAGGAAAAATATCAGCATGATCATATTCAATATTGTTAATAATTAACGTATTTGGACGATAATGTAAAAATTTCGATCTTTTATCATAAAATACTGTGTCATATTCATCAGCTTCAATAACAAAATATTTTCCTGCACCCAAACGGCTGGACCCCTCAAAATTTTTGGGCACACCCCCAATTAAATAACCTGGATGTAAACCCGCCGTTTCTAAAATCCATGTCAAGATTGCTGTTGTGGTTGTTTTTCCATGCGTACCTGAAACGGCTAACACGTGCTGATGACGCAACACATTTTCACCCATCCATTGCGCACCAGAATTATAGTTAATATTGTTATTCAACACGTAATCAACCGAAGGATTTGAACGGCTAATTGTATTTCCAATAATCACCAAATCAACATCTTTATCGATTGTTGACGGTTCATAACCCAACCGGATGTCAATGCCTGCATTGATTAATGCATCTGACATCGGCGGATAAATATTTAAATCAGACCCTGTTACCGTATGCCCCAATTCACGCGCAATCAATGCAACGCCGCCCATGAATGTGCCGCAAATACCAACAATGTGAATACGCATTGTGTTTACCTCTTGAGGACATGTGAAAATTGCAAAATTATCTCACACTCAGACTGACACTGAAACTTCTTTATGCTACGATTTCCTCAACTAAAATCTCAGTTAGGAATAAAAGCGATGACAGGAAAAAATATCTTATACGCCCAATCCGGTGGCCCCACTGCCGTTATCAACGCCAGTGCTTGTGGACTCATTGAAACCGCACGAAAATTAATGCCCGATTCAAAAATATTTGCCGGAAAAAACGGTATTATTGGCGTATTAAATGACGAATTAATTGACACGACCTTCGAATCTGACGAAGCAATAGCTTTATTAAAACACACCCCCGCCAGTGCATTTGGTTCTTGCCGATATAAATTAAAAAAAATGGAGCAAGATGATTCTGAATATCGCAAACTAATTAATGTATTTAAAAAACATGATATCGGCTATTTTTTCTATAATGGCGGCGGTGATTCACAAGACACCGCGCACAAGGTTTCTCAATTATCTGAGAAGATGGGTTATCCGATGACATGCATTGGCATCCCCAAAACAATTGATAACGATTTACCAATTACTGACAGCTGCCCTGGTTTTGGTTCTGTTGCAAAATATGTTGCCGTTTCAACATTAGAAGCATCACTCGACGTGAAAAGTATGGCAGCTTCTTCCACCAAAGTATTTATTTTAGAAGTCATGGGCCGCCACGCCGGCTGGATTGCAGCAGCCAGCGGATTAATTCATAACGAAGAAGGTGATCCACCTCATATTATTTTATTCCCTGAAATTCCTTTTGAAGAAGAAAAGTTTTTGGTAGAAGTGGGTGCGATGGTTGATGAATATGGTTATTGCGTTATTGTTGCTTCAGAAGGTGTTCGAAAACCAAATGGCGGATTTATACAAGAGTCCGGATTAACTGATGCCTTTGGTCATCAACAATTAGGCGGCGTTGCACCGACATTGGCTGAATGCATTAAAAAAAATTTGGGTTACAAATATCACTGGGCAGTGTCTGATTATTTACAACGCGCTGCAGCCCATATCGCTTCAAAAACAGATATGGAACAAGCTTACGCGCTTGGAAAAGCGGCCATTGAATTTGCTCTAAAAGGCGAAAACAATGTAATGTTAACCATTAAACGTGAATCATGCACCCCATATCGTTGGTCAGTGGGTACAGCAAACTTAGCGGATGTTGCAAATGTTGAAGCAAAAATGCCGCGTGATTTTATTTCAGAAAATGGTTTTGGTATCACTGAAAAATGCAGGGCGCATATGTTGCCACTGATTCAAGGCGAAGCCTATCCAGAATATAAAAATGGATTGCCCAGATATGCAAAATTACAAAATAAATTGGTGCGGTAATACGCGCAGAAAACCTGTTCGAGCCAATGGAGGCAAGTATGCTCAAAAAACTACTCTTCACCACAACCCTGCTCTGCGCAACAGCAACATGGGCTATCGTGCCTGCTAAAACAACAGCACTGCATGTAAAGCAAAATCAAACCTTCCAAATTGAATTAGTATCCAACCCAACAACGGGATATTCTTGGCACTGGGAAGCAACAAAATTCGAGGAAAATTTGGTGACACTGGTCAGTCACAAGTATATCGCGTCAACCCATAAAAAATTAATTGGCGCACCAGGTAGAGAAATTTGGACTTTCAAAGCAAAAAAAGGAAATTATCGCGTCAATCAAGTTGGCCATATCACCATGACTTATTCCCGCCCCTGGGAAAAAAATACGCCACCTGCAAAAACGATGACGGTAACAATTGTTATTGAAACACGCGGGCAGTAGCTTGTGTGTAAACCTTAAATAGCACAGAAACTCGGGCGGCAGCCTGCGTGTAAACCTTAAATAGCACAGAAACGCGGGCGGTAGCCTGCGTGTAAACCTTAAATAGCACAGAAACGCGGGCGGTAGCCTGCGTGTAAACCGCGCGATAAAGACAATTCCTCACAAGATCTCTGACATGATTTTAAAACTTGAACTACCCTTCCTTTCCGTGCTAAAAAGCACATTACCTTAAAATTTTCGGAGCGCGTTTAATGTCAGATGAAGGAACCCCCCTAGGTACCGGTTTTATTTCAGAAGAATTGCAGCAACAATTACGCAAAACCTATAATATCGCACATTGGAGTGCTGGCTATTTTGACATTGGCAATAAAGGCAACATTGTAGCACTTCCCCACAAAGCACGCCGCGATATCGCCATCGATATGGACGAATTACTTGAAACCATTTATCAATCCGGTTTAACAGCCCCTATTCTCATTCGCTTCACCGATATTTTAAAACAACGTTTTGAAGAATTATTCGATTCATTCACAAAGGCCATTACTGATTTTAATTACAAAGGCAAATTTACCGCCGTTTACCCCATCAAAGTCAATCAACAACGTCGCGTTGTGCATGAAATTGTAAAACACGGAAAAGATCGCATCGGATTAGAAGCCGGCAGCAAACCTGAATTGCTTGCTGTGCTTGCGCACCCTACTGGAAATGCTTCAACAATTATTTGCAATGGCTACAAAGATCGCGAATATATTCGTTTAGCACTCATTGGCCAAGCACTGGGTCATCATGTTTATATTATTTTAGAAAAATTATCGGAAGTAACACTTGTTATTGAAGAAGCGAAAAAAATGAATTTAACGCCGCGCTTAGGTGTGCGCGTTCGATTAACTTCAACTGGTTCTGGAAAATGGCAGGACACCGGCGGTGAAAAATCAAAATTTGGTTTTTCTGCAAATTATTTATTAAAAATTATCGAAAAATTAGAAGAAGCGAATGCAATTGATTCCCTGCAAATCATGCATTTTCACTTGGGTTCTCAAATTGCCAATATCGGCGATATTCAAGGCGCTTTGCGCGAATGCGCTCGTTACTATACAGAATTGCGCATGATGAATATTCCCATTCACACAGTCGATGTCGGTGGTGGGCTGGGTATTGATTATGAAGGTACACACTCACGCAGCGACTGTTCAATGAATTACAGTATTCAAGAATATGCGAATAATATTATTTATACGATCGGTGAATTTTGTAATGAACGCCATATTCCACACCCCAATATTATTACGGAATCTGGCAGAGCAATGACAGCGCATCATGCGGTTTTGGTTGTGAATATTATTGATATCGAAAGTGCGATGATCAATGATCCTATCGGAGAAATTCCGAGTGATTCTTCGAAGACAGTACAAGATTTATGGTATGGCCTACAACACACGAATGAATATTCTGCGCTTGAAAATTATCATGATGCTTGTCATTTAATGAATGAAGTACACAGTCAATATACTTACGGATTAGTGAATTTAAAACAACGCGCCTTGGCTGAACAAATTTATTTAATGACCTGTACTAAAGTACGTGAATTATTAAAACATTCTGTCCGAGCGCACCGTGAAGCGATTGATGAATTAAATGATAAATTGGCTGACAAAGTATTCGGTAATTTTTCTTTGTTTCAATCATTACCCGATTCATGGGCAATTAATCAAATTTTCCCCATTATTCCTGTGAATGGATTAACCACCAAACCAACGCGTCGCGGTGTTTTACAAGACATTACCTGTGATTCTGATGGTAAGGTCGATGCTTATGTTGACAGTCAAGGGGTTGAATCCACCTTACCGCTTGTCCCATTTAATCCACAAAAACCCTATTATTTAGGAATTTTTTTAGTGGGCGCGTATCAAGAAATTCTAGGAGATATGCATAATTTATTCGGAGACACCAATTCGGTGCACGTTGAAGTAACGGAAGATGGCGGTTATCAATTGGTGCAACCCGTTGAAGGTGATACCGTCACAGATGTACTAAAATACGTGCATTTTGATGCATCAGAATTATTACAGTCCTATCGCAGGCAAATGTCTCAAGCGAATTTATCAACGCAAGAAAGACAAATGTATTTGGAAGAATTGCGCAATGGATTGCAGGGATATACCTATCTGGAAGATTGATCACCATGCCTTGCACGGCTCTCTTCACTAGATACGTTATTTCAATCGCAATGCACCATCCAATCGAATCGTCGTGCCATTTAAATAATTATTTTCAATAATATGTGCTGCCAATTCTGCAAAATTTTTAGCATCGCCTAATTTTTGGGGAAAGGGAATATCAGCGGATAAAGCATTTTGAACTTCAACTGGCATACCAGCCATCATTGGTGTTTCCATCACACCAGGTGCGATGGTCATCACGCGAATACCGAATTTAGCCAATTCGCGGGCGGCGGGTAACGTCATG
>Ga0155553_185_pt2 | contig 15193 bp, 8 predicted proteins | sample RifCSPhighO2_12_FD_107210 | JGI IMG/M metagenome (GOLD analysis project Ga0155553, IMG submission 107210) | Gammaproteobacteria bacterium RIFCSPHIGHO2_12_FULL_38_11
GCCAATAAGGGCGGAAATTGATATATCAGTGTAATCGGCCCGAACAACTGGTTCAGCATATAAAAAGAAAATCCAATTAATACGCCAGCTAATAAACGCAATCCTGTTGTTGCACTGCGAAATGACCCAAAAACAAAAGGTACAGCCAATCCAATTAATACTAACGAAGTGATAGGCTGCAATAACCGCTGCCAAAACGTAAACACATAATGACTCACACCCAATCCAACTGCGTTTCGATAGCGGATAGTCTGGTAAAGTGCCTGTAACGTTTGTTCTCCAGAAACTGTTTTCATTTCTATCTGAAGCTCAGGTTGAAATACAAGATGCATACCCGCTTCCTGCTCTTTTTTTATTTCAATGCGTTGGTTCTCAAAAATAGTTTCCTTGAGATGCGATAATGTCCACTGACCTTGCGACAATTCGCCTGATTCTGCTGCTGTTGCATTTTCTAAACGGCCATTTGATCCAAAATGATATCGCGTAATATCAAGCATTTCATCCTGATTTGTTAATTCACCAATATGCGTGTAACTTTTTCCTTGATGCAACCAAATAGAATTTAACAACGCATTATTTTGTGGTGGATACAAGGCATTTTGTTGCATGAGGGCTGACGCTTGTTGCCACACGGGGCCTATTCCCTCACCGATAGCAGTAACAATAATAATCATTAAAAAAGCGGTTTTTATAACACTTCCCATCATTCGAATAATCGATACCCCTGATGCGCGCATAACGATTAATTGACTCGATGAAGACAATCGACTCAATCCAATTAATGCACCTAAAAATCCCGCAATGGGAAATAATTGATAAAATTGCGCTGGAATTTGCATCAACACAAATACCAATGCGCGCACCATGGAATAATGTTGTTGCCCGACAAAATGAAATTGCGCAATCAAAGATAAAAAACTTTGAATGCCTACAATAATAGCACTCACAACAAGCGTAGAAAAAATAATCGCGCGGCCAATGTAACGATCTAATATTTTCATCCGCCATTCCTTGAAAATAATTTTTGAATTCGCAGCCAACCCACACGATACAACATTAAAATAATTGCCAAGCCTAGTCCTGCGCCATGCACCCACCACATACCCCACGTCGCTGACAATTTTCCTTCTGAAATCCACGAACGTGAGAGAAAAATCAAATCTGCATAGCTGATATAAATTAAAATAGCTGGAAATAATTGTGTAAATTTTCCATACCGCGGGCGCACCTCACCCAACGGCACCGCCAATAATGCAAAAATCATCACGGAAATAGGCATCGCCATGCGCCATTGTAATTCTGCAGCCGCATTTTTATTCTGCGGACTCATCGACCACAATTTTGCAAAAGAATAATATTGTATGGCATTCGGCGTTGGAATGTCATTCACAGTTAATCGTGCACCATATTTCTCAAACCGTAATATTTGATAGTTTTTTTCACCCGGTACACCTGAATAACGGTAGCCGTTTTTGAAAATAATGTAATGCCCTTGCAGATTTAGAAAATTTCTTTCAACTGCTGATTTTGCAACAATGACACTCCATTTTTTTTGCGTGGGGTCGTCACTGTTTTTCGCGCGTTGTGCAAGAAAAACGTCCTGTAACGCGATATGGTCATGTACTTTTGCTGCATAAAAAACAACAGGGTTTTCATGTGCTTTTCCCAAAACCATAAAACGACCTGGAATAACTTGTTCGACAGAAGCCGTCACAGCGGCTTTGTTTAACATCGTATTAATTTCACCCTGCGCTTTTGGAACAATAGATCCCATCAACCAAGCAACGATTACTGCAACGAAAAATGCAATTATCAATATCATTCGCGTTATTTTCGCACGGCTAACACCACAGGCTGAAAGCACGGTCATTTCAGATTCAAGGTGCATACGACTCAAGGTCAATATAACGCCTAAATATAACCCAAGCGGCAACACATAGGGCAATAATAAGGGAATTTGCAACATAATCACATGTAAAATCTGTGTTGCCGGTATTTGCCCCAATGCGGCACGTTGCAAAAACTGCAACGATTGATTTGTTACGAAAATAACCAACAGCAATAAGGTCGCCGCCACCAGTGTTGTTAAAATTTCTTTTGTGAGGTAACGAAAAATTATCACTGACAATACACGCCTTTTATGGAAAAATGTGTGGCAGAAAAATGCTAAACTTAGCAAGAATCGTAAATCTAGATTCTAACAGATTAATTTAATGATATATAAGCAGAAGTGATCATGACTGACAATTTAGAAAAAACCTACCAGCCAACCAACATCGAATTTAAGTGGACACACTACTGGGAAAAAGAAGGCTTATCGCAGCCAAACGACGTGGGTACCCCTTATTGCATCATGTTACCACCCCCGAATGTGACTGGCACATTGCACATGGGCCATGGTTTTCAACAAACATTGATGGACACGCTTATTCGTTATCATCGCATGCAAGGTGATAATACAGTATGGCAGGCAGGCACAGATCATGCGGGCATTGCCACGCAAATGCTTGTTGAACGGCAGCTGGCTCAACAAAATATTTCTCGCCATGATATTGGGCGCGATGAATTTTTGAAAAAAGTGTGGGCATGGAAACACCAATCCGGTCAAACGATCACCGAGCAAATTCGCCGCCTAGGCGCATCAATCGATTGGACGCGCGAACGTTTTACGATGGATGATAATATTTCACGCGCAACCGTTGAAGCCTTTGTTCGATTACATGATGAAGGATTAATTTATCGTGGCAAACGCTTGGTAAATTGGGACCCACAATTAAAAACCGCAATTTCTGACTTAGAAGTATCTACAGAAACAGAAAAATCCCATTTATGGTATATGCGTTATCCTATTTCTGATAGTGCTGAAAAAATAGTTGTTGCAACAACGCGCCCTGAAACGATGATGGGCGATACAGCAGTCGCCGTTCACCCTGATGATAAACGTTACCAACATTTAATTGGCAAAAAAGTTTGTCTTCCGCTAACCGATCGATTAATCCCTATTATCGCAGATGATTCTGTCGACCCTACTTTTGGAACAGGCTGTGTGAAAATTACGCCTGCACATGATTTTAATGATTATGCGATGGGACAACGTCATCAACTACCCTTAATCAATATCATGACATTAGATGCCACATTAAATGAGCAGGTGCCAGAAAAATATCGTGGGCTTGATCGTTTTGTTGCACGTAAAAAAATTATTGCAGATTTATCAGCACTGGATTTAATTGAAAAAATAACAGACCATGAAAACAATATTCCACGCGGCGATCGCTCGGGTGTGATTGTCGAACCGTTGTTAACAGACCAATGGTTTGTCAAAATGGACGCCATGGCAAAGGTAGCCGTCATCGCTTTTGAAAAAGGTGAAATTGAATTTGTTCCTGAAAATTGGGGTAAAACGTATTTACAATGGTTGGAGAATATTCAAGACTGGTGCATTAGCCGACAATTATGGTGGGGACATCGCATCCCTGTTTGGTATGACGATAAAGGTAATCATTATGTCGGCTTACATGAAGCCGACGTGCGTGAACGCTATGATTTAAGCAATAATATTGAACTTGAGCAAGACAATGATGTTTTAGACACGTGGTTTTCATCAGCTTTATGGCCTTTTGCCACATTAGGCTGGCCTGAAAATACAGAAGATCTTCAAACATTTTACCCAACCAACGTATTGGTTACCGGTTTTGATATTATCTTCTTCTGGGTTGCACGCATGGCGATGTTTGGCCTGAAATTCATGGGAAAAGTGCCCTTTAAACAAGTGTACATAACCGGCTTAATCCGTGATTCTCAAGGTCAAAAAATGTCAAAATCAAAAGGAAATATTTTAGATCCCATTGATTTAATCGATGGGATTACACTCCCTGATTTATTAGAAAAACGCGCTGCTGGCTTAATGCAACCCAAAATGGCAAAAGCAATTGCCAAACAAACTGAAAAAGATTTTCCTGAAGGCATTCCTGCCAGTGGCACAGATGCATTACGATTTACTTTTTGCGCATTGGCTTCAACCGGCCGCAATATTAATTTTGATATGGCGCGACTAACGGGGTATCGCAATTTTTGCAATAAAATTTGGAATGGAACACGCTTTATATTAATGAATATCGGTGATTGCGATTTAAATAACAAGGAACAAATATTATCGATTTCAGATAAATGGATAGTTCATCAGTTGCACCATACCATCACACAAATACAACATGCATTTGCAAAATATCGCTTTGATGAAATTGCAAAATTATTATATGAATTTATTTGGAATGATTATTGCGATTGGTATTTAGAGTTTGCTAAATGTGATTTAGCTCGAGAAAATAGTACTGACAATGAATCACGCGGGACAAAATACACATTGCTTTCTGTTTGGGAAATGGTGATGCGTTTATTACATCCTTTAATGCCTTTTATCACAGAAGAAATTTGGCAGATCATAGCACCAATGATCCAGATGAAAGACTGTGACAGCATTATGATTGCAGCTTATCCAACAGCCAATCAAAAGAAAATAGATCTTATTGCTTTTGCGGAAGTTGTTCGTATAAAAAAAATCATCACTGATATTCGCAATCTTCGCGGTGAAATGAATGTCTCTCCGGCTAAAAAAATCAATGTCATTTTAGATAAAGGCTCGGCATTCGATCATCTCTACTGCAACAACCACAGTCACTACATCAAGACACTTGCGAAAATAGAAAATATTCGATGGAAAGAGCCAAATGAAACTATTCCAGAATGCGCTACTGCGATTTGCGATCAATTAGAAATATTTATTCCACTTGCCGGATTAATTGATAAAACCGCTGAATTGGCGCGTCTAAATAAAGAAATTGAAAAGCTTGAAAAAATAAAAATGCAGACAGAAAGTCGATTAAGCAATCCCACCTTCACGAAAAAAGCACCCGAAAAAGTAGTGGGTGAAGTCAGAATGCAACTAGAAAATTGTTCACAAACCCTCGAGAAATTACGTGAACAAATCGTACGGATTGCGCAATTGTAAAACAGCGTATTCTACTTTATACTCGACTCTCAAAAAATTAACGAGGATTTTGCTATGCGCACACTTTCAACACTGATTTTTGCAACAAGCTGTTTTGCAACAAGCGCCTGTTATGCGTTGGTTTCTTGCCCATCAGGCTCAAACAATTCTGATCCAACAAGCGCTGTCTCTTGTGTCATGATTCAAGGTGGATCACAAAATCATTTTGTTGAACAAAAAATTAGGGGCTTTTCGCAAACCGCAATTGAATGTATGTCTCCTGGTGAAGATGTCTATATGGATAACACAGATGTTGCTGAAGGAATCCAAATGGGTGCGTTACACTTAGGAAAAAATACTTTCCAATACTTCCAATGCGCAGATCAAACATGCACAAAAAAGGTGCATTTGAACACCTATCGATTTAAATTAAGCAAAGTGACTGGCAGCACTACTTACAATGCAAAACCTGCTTATGACACAGTAAGCTTGCTTGATAATTATGGTGTAACTTGCACACCTGATGCTGCTTCAAGAAAAGTTGCTTTTTTTATATAGCACGGAAACGCGCCCAAAAGGGTGCGTGCGAATCTCGCGAGGTGCAATATGATTATCACAGAAACGCGCCCGGAAGGGTGCGTGCGAATCTTGCGATAAGCAATATAATTATCACAGAAACGCGCCCAAAAGGGTGCGTGCAATACTTGCAATACGAATACTTCCCGCAGAGGTTTCCCCCCATGGACAATAAAGAACTCAAACGTGCAGGCCTTAAAATAACTGCCCCGCGATTGAAAATTTTAGAACTCTTGGAAAACGCAAAACCGCATCACGTCAGTGCTGAATCAATTTATCAGCAATTAAAGGAACAAAATAACGACGTAAGTCTTGCGACTGTTTATCGCGTGTTAACACAATTTGAAACCGCTGGATTAATTCGCCGTCATAATTTTGAAGGGGGTTTTTCTGTATTCGAAATTGAACAAGGCCATCATCATGATCACATGGTTTGTGAACGATGTGGTGCAGTGAAAGAATTTTTTGACGAGCTCATTGAAAAAAGGCAAGCCGACATCGCCAGAGAATCTGGCTTTCAAATTACCGAACATCATCATACAATTTATGGTATTTGTCGCAATTGTATGGCGTAACGATATACGCTATCATTCCCCTCAATCAAACCAATCACTGAGCCCATTATGAAATTACTCCGATTATTTTTAATCCTCATTACCACGAGCCTCTGTGGCTGTGTTTATCATCAGGTTTTTGATCAAGGCAATATTTTAACGCCGGCAAAAACACAATCCGTTAAAGTAGGCATGTCATCACAAGAAGTGGTTGGCATATTAGGCACACCTGTTCTCGAAAATATTTATGCAGACAATCGATTAGTTTACGTTTACACACAACAACCCACTCGCAATAAAACGATCATCACACGCTTTATTGTGACATTTCAAAATAACCATGTGGTGGATGTTAAAACGGATTTACCCAAAATTCCTGCGATTTAAAATGCGTCCTTGCGAAGCATAACCTCGATGACAGTTAATTTAGGAACATGTGCGAAAAAACGACGGATAATCAATAAAAAAGCCACTGCATGATTCTTCGCACCCACTCACATGGGGGCTTCTGTGTTAATTTGCTGGGGCAAATGGTTTGTCATGTTTCAAACCCACATCTCTTTCCTGCTTATTTGAAAATGGACGGGAAAAGAAATGAAACAATGAATTTGTTTTTTGTACTACGGTGTTATTTTTTTCACGTTGTTGATAAAGGTTCGTCAGATCGTAAAATGCTTCCAATGCTTTAACATTAGATTTTTTTAACCATTCATCTGGAAAAACAAGAAAATCATCTAAATAGGCGAAAATAGATGACACGCATATGACAGTACATACTGCGCAGAGAGCCAGAGACAACATAAATAGAGGTTCAGAAGAGAGAAAATCGATGTCTGTGCAATAATAACGGAGTGTATGCAGCTGCATTATATTAGGATAAAAAAAATCCAATAATTTGCTATAGATAATCTGCTCATCAATATTGCCTTCAGAAAAAATACGGCGATCGAAAGATGTTTGCCAATATTTATTATCGCAACGATTGGCTTTTTGTAATTTCAGACAAAACATATGAAGCAACTGACTTTCTGACCAATCTCTTTCTTGATTGGGCCATAGAAAATCTGCAGTGTTGGCCACAAGGTCACCCAACGACTTGCATGTTATGGCTTCGTTTCTATACTTTAAAACAATCGAGCTTTGTCCTGTTGCGATAAAGCCATAGGTGACAAAAAAACCACTCGTATTTAAAATAAAAAGAATACAATAAGAAAAAGATAAAAAAATAAGTGTTGGCAAAAAAGCTTTCTGTAATAACGAATCATCAAAACCAGGCAGATCTCTATCAAATATACTTTGTTTCTTTTTTCCATCGAGAATAGCCAGTGCCATGCGATGATAGGGATTGCTATTTTTATTCAGAAAATAAGGCTTTCGCAGATGAATAAATCTTTTTTTATTCAGATCGTACGCTTTACTTCTATAGTTTAAATTTGGGAAACATCGCATCAAATAATATGATAATAATGTTCCATCCGAATTTTTTAAATTTTTAACAATCAACAATCGTAAAAATTGGGCGGATACTTGATGAATTTTATCTTTTCCGTCAGAATATTCTAATATCAATCGTAAGATATTATCCGGTAAACCAAGCGGATTTTTTTGATTTTTCGAATTCGCCAGAAATTTCCTACGAAACGCTGAGATTTCCTTGGATGTGATTGTTGCCCGCGCCGATTCTTCGTGCATTATCAGCTCAGCGACAGGATAAAGCCATGTTCGAATACTTTTTCCATTGACCTGCATTTTTAAAGAATCTTCTGATATGACAGCCGCACCAAAATAACACACCTCTTTTGCATCAATTATGTTAACTTGTAAACTTTTGCGCAATATATCTCGACCCACTGTTGTGCTGACAAGTATTTTAATAGCCGATTTTCCTTTTTGTTTACCATCAAGCGCTTTGTCATTTAAATGATTGCTTGCATTTTTCAACAGTGTAATAAATCTTAAAAAAACAGGGGTTTTTAAGCTATTTTTCTGCATAAATATTTCTGAAAAATGATCAAGATTAAAATAAACTTCTTCCCATAATGCCGGATGACTCAACAAAATTTGATCCAGGGTGTTTTTTGTCAGCAAAGCAGCAGAAAATAAAGTGATATTCATCTGGCAATAAGGGCATTTTTGTAATTTTCCAGCGCATTCCCTTTTTTCAAAGGTGTGACCGCAAGGTCCATCCTGACTACAACCACTCACGGGATCAAAAAAAAGTGAATGTGTAATAGGGCATGTAAAATCCAGAAGCGTATATCGAATGAAAGCGTCATCCGGATTATCGGTTTGTACAGCAATATTAGCGTGTTGTTTCAATGTTATTACCTACATGTTCTTAATGCACACTCGGCGCCAAATTTGTCGAACAGCGCTCACACGGCAACCATGCATTCGCGCGCGCAAGCAATTCTTCAGTTCTTTTACTTACTAACCCACTATTCCAATGCGGATTGTCTTTCATCAACTGTTGTAATTCTTCATTTTTTCTCAAATCAGGTAGTTTATTTGTTTCAAAACGAATTTTTATTAATTCCGCTACTTTCCCCAAAATTGTTTTTTTCTGTTTTTTTATCACCAACTCATTTTTCTTAACGTAATTTGTAATGCCAGAAAAAAATGCGTGGGATTGTTGTTCAACTTTTTTAGATAACGCAAGTATTTCGCTTTCTAGCACCTGTAAGTGATTTTCTACATCCGATTTAAGTAAGTCTAGTTGCGCAGTTACTTGTTGAGAACGCCATAACATTACTTGTTCTGTTTTGAAAAAATGAACATTGTCAGTTGTCTTATTCGGTTGCATTGATGATGGATTATATTTAGCTAGTTTTTTTATTACGCTTAAATCATTTTGATAAAACGCTTCTCGTGCAAGAAGCTCTGCAATATTCCTTTTTTCATTATCAGAAATTTTGCTCGATTCCAAACAGGCAAACACACCCTGCCATTCATTTTTGTTAGGCGTTGCGCCATGCATAAGCAATAAAACAACAGCGCCATATTTTTTTTCCTTGAGGGCAAACGATAAAGGTGTAATGCCATTGCCTTTTATTTTATCTTTACGACATATATTTGCGGCAAGCGCACCGTGTTTTTCTAAAATGGCTTTTAATACAACATCATTCTTATATAAAATAGCGAGATGAGTAACAGAGCGATAAGTACCACAATCATGCCAGGTGTATGATGCACCTGCATTCACCAATGCTAACACCATATCCTCAGGTAACCCGTTCGCTAGTGCCGTGCATAGTACATCACCATATCGAGCTGAATCATTCTCATCTGTTTTAATTGTGGTGGCGATTAATTTAACATACCCAATATGTATCGTGCTGTGTAATACTGTCGCCTGAATGGGTGTTTTTCCGTCTACGATCACATCGAGCCGAGGATTTTTAGTCAGCAATTTTTCTATAATGTTTGGCTTATCGCGGTATTTTACGGCGTAATATAGCGCATAACCTGCTATCGTTCTACTCGCATGTTCAGAAAATTTATTGGCGTCTAGGCAAGCAAAAACACTATCCCAATTTGCTTTTTCTGCTGCATTTTTTACAGATCCTATAGTATCATTTTCACCAGCGCCATGTGCTAACAACAATGAAACTGCTTCTGCATTGTTTGTGTCTAAGGCAAGTGACAAAGGGGTAATACATTTTTCATGTTGCATATTTGCAGCGGTTCTACCATACTTTTCTAAAATAGCTTTTAATAAAACATAATTCTTATTTAAAATAGCGAAATGGATAGCAAAGTAACCTGCGTGCTCCCCACTTGAAATACACAAATTACAATGCACGCCCGCATTGAGCAACGCCAATGCAACTGGCGTTAATTGATTTGTCTGAGCTGCTATTAATAACGCATGGCCATATCTTGCTACATCATATTCATCTGTTTTAAACATTAATGCGATTAAAATGACACAGTGCCAATTTCCTAAATCTGCTGCAAGTTGCATCGGCGTTTTTTTATTTTTTTCAATATCCAGCGCGGGGGTTTTCGCCAATAATGTTTTAATATCTTTCAATGAATTGTTTGCAGCAATCGCATCCCATAATTGCTCACCTGCCACTCCTTTTTTATCTTCAGCGGTATTTTCAATATTATTTTGGGGAGAAGCACCATAAACCAACTGATGGGCAATATTTCTTTTTTCATCATCAGATATGTTATCGGAATACAAACACGCAAAAACACCTTTCCATTTTTCATTTTCTGCTGCGTTTAATAATGACGTTCTTATTAACGGTACGCCGTGTGCTAGTAAATATGAAACAGCTTGTCCATTATCGATGTTTAATGCAAGCTGTAACGGGCTGACATAATGCATATACTGCATGTTTACAGCATCACCTTGTGTTTCCAAAATGGCTTTTAACAAAACAAGATCATCGTGCAGAATGGCAAAGTGAATTGCTCCATACCCAGTATATTCGCCACTACCATAATACAAAGTACAAAACGCACCTGCATCAATCAATGCCCAGGCTGCCTTGGATTCATTATTTTTTGCCGCATGTAACAGCGTATTATCATATCCAGCCCGATCCCTCTCGCCTCTTGGAACCACTTTTGCAATTGCGGCAACACAATCCCAATATCCAAGATCTTCTGCCAATTCAATCGGCGTTTTATTATTTTCTCGTTTTTTAACGTTATCAGCAAAGGCGATGAGTGCTAATTGAATTGCATTGATATCGCGATTTTTCACCGCTGTAAAAATATCCACAGGGCTATTTTGTTTTAATTCCGGCAATACCTGATCCAAAAAACGCCCTTCAAGTTTTCTAAATATTGCTTGATAAAAATCATATTCAATACGCTCAATTGAATATTTTTCTGCATCCAATAAATCTTTTAATTGCATTTCTTCTGTGTATTCATGCACTGGCGTATCGGGTGTCATGATTAAAATAGGAACATCAATTTGAAGCACGTTGCGCAAAATAAGCCGTCTATATTGCGCGCTAAGACGTCTCAATACATCATCCTTCGGAACAATAATGCCAATCACTGCATCAGCTGATAATCCCGGTAAAATTTCATTCCATTCTAATATTTTATTTTCTTGTTCAGCTTTTATTTGCTGCATTCGAATATCATTCAAGGTAACAGATCTTTCTAATGTCCCTTTTACACCACTCAACCACCATCGGGTAGCACTGAAAATATTTTTATCGAAAACATATTTATCTTTTATCCGACATTTATTACTATCAAATAAAATACCAATGCCGTGTTCATTGCCATATAACTTTATTCTGCCACTCGGTGGTACTAATGTTACCGCAGTTTTTTTTGTGAATTTTGCATCCGGTTTTTGCTGACCTCTTTCTGGGTTAACATGCCTAACTCTCCATTCGCCCGTTTTAGGATTAAAATAACGAGTACGTTCAACGCCGTCTAGCGACATTTTGCAAGGGGGGCGGAAATTTTCTGGGTCTCTTAATTGAAAAAGCAAGAATCCCCAACTATTCTCTGGGTGCGCAAGGGGAAGTTCTTTGGCAGGATTAACAGTTGCAATGTTTTTAACAAATGCATTGTGATCGCGAACAACTTGTAATGCTTCATCTGCAGCTGTTTTTCTGATTTTATTACGCATTATCAACCTCACTTGTTGCTGGCGGTAATCCGTAACCTGTTGTTAATATCAAAAAATCACTTGCTTTTAGGATAATTCTACAATAGTACATTAATTAAGCATATTTTAACAAGTTAATTATGTTGATAGGTCCTATCAGTTTTACCGATGCCTGCATCAGTGAATAATGGCAGAAGCGCCGGCGTTACCAACAACAGGTAATCGATAAAAACAAAAGCCATCGCACCCACTCACATGGGGGCTTCTGTGTTAATTTGCTGGTACAGCACAGGGCTCCCGCATTGTGCGAAAATTTGCACAATTTGAGTAAGTATGCGAAGTTTTTGTTCGAAGGCAATGGAAACGAGAGCGCCAGCGACCGTGAAACCCGAATATTCAGTAAATAAAATTTAATGTGACGAGCTGCACGTTATAATTTGTGTTGAAAAAGCATACTGAAGCGCAAAGTTTCACGGTCGCTGGCGCTCTCGTTTCCATTGGCACTGTTAAAATTCACTGTAAACGTTAAAAATATCGTCGTTTTGTTCAAATTTTCGCACAATGCGAGGAGCCCTGTGGTGCAGCATGTATCGACTTGCCCATACACGGCAATAGTACATTCGCGCGCGCAAGCAATTGTGCGGTTCTTTTGCTTTTTAACCCACTATCCCAATGCGGATTGTCTTTCAGTAATTGATTGAATGCCGCTCTTTTTTCCGCATCAATTGATATTCCTGTTTCAAGATACCCAGTTATTAATTCCGCTACTTCCCTCAAAACTGTTTTTTTCTGATTTTTTATTGCCAATTCATTTTTCTTGGCGTAATTCGTAATGCCAGAAAAAAATGCGTGAGATTGTGACTTTATTTTTGCAGATAATCCAATTATTTCTGTTTCTAATACACCTAATTGTTTTGCTATATCCGACACAAGAACAGTTAACTGATTAGTTGATTCTTGAGAACGCCACAGCGTTACTGATTCTTTTTTAAAAAAACCGCCATTATCAGCTGTATTATCAAGCTGCATTGATGATGGATGATAAGCAGCTAATTTTTCTATCACCATCGAATCATTTTGATAAAACGCTTCTCGTGCAAGAAGCTCTGCAATATTTCTTTTTTCATCATCAGAAATTTTGTTCGATTCCAAAAAGGCAAACACACCATGCCATTCATTTTTGTTAGGCGTTGCGCCATGCATAAGCAATAAAACAATAGCTTCAGATTTTTTTTGCTCTAAGGCAAGAGACAAGGGTGTAAAACCATTGCGTTTTGTTTTATCCTTACCGTGATTCGGAATGTAATTATTTGCAACTGTTGCACCATATTTTTCTAACATGACCTTTAACAAATAGAAATTGCTGTTTTGAATGGCAAAATGAATTGTGCAATACCCAGCATACCTACCGTCAACATATCCTCTGAAAACAGAGGCACCTGCATTGACTAGTGTCGTTGCCGCATTATATTTCTCGCCAAGCATTGCTTTTAACAACGCTTCATCGGATTTTTCTGCGCCATGCGCCATCAATAACGAAACAGCTTCTGAATTATCAGCCTTTACCGCAAGAAACAAGGGAGTAATATATTTTCCATGCTGTGCATTTGCAGCGGTTTTACCATGCTTTTCTAAAATGACTTTTAGCAAAGCAAGATCATTATTTAAAATGGCAAAATGAATGGCGGAATATCCAGCATGTTTTCCATTGGGAATACACCAGGTACACGGCGCACCCACGTTGAGCAATACCAATGCTGCTTCTGTTGATTGATTTTTCCGCGCTGTTGTTAATAATGCATGGCCATATCTTGCTGCATCATTTGCATCTGTTGTCATGGTTGATGCAATTAAAATCACATCTTCCCAACACCCGAATTCTGCTGCAAGCTGCATTGGTGTTTTTTTGTTTTTTGAGATATTTTGCATTAACAAATTTTTAATTTTTTCAAAATCATTTTGCGCAATGGCATCACGCAAAAGATTCATCACGACAGAAAACTCAGGAGTGTTAGCATATTCTGCAATCTTTAACAAATTGCCCTCTTCAAGAGATATAATTTCTTCAAGCAAATGTGATGGAGCAGCATCCTGACCACACCAGCGACCAGTGTCAATTCCATTCTCACGCTCTGCATCATCACTGTAATAATAAAAATCGCCATCTATACTCATAGAGGCAAAATCGATAATCAAGCGAATATCATTTTTGTAGCGACGATTAACCCTTATTTCTAAATCATCAGATAAATCTCCATTTAATTTAAATCTTCGCGCAGATGCTTTCCTTTCTCTAGCAAGAGAATAAATGCCTTGCGCGTAATTTTGAAGACGAAACAAAGAAGTGATTTTTGCTATCGCCTGCGCTGAACGGGTAATTTCTTGCACATACATTCCTCTTGTTGCTTCACGCCACCAAGGGCCATCATATGCGTGCACAGAAAGACTGAAGCCGTTATTTTTTTGATAAATTTCATACGCTTTTAAAAGAATAAAATCGTTATGAACTTCATTTTCTTTTGCATATTTTATTAATTTCGTTTTAAAAGCATTGAGTTTGTTTTGTATTTTTGGCGTCCTTGCATAGTGAACAGCAGATCGCTCGCCATCAGATTGCTCAATTACCCCTACTTCATTAAATACCGCCACAATCCCTTCAAATAATTTATCCGCATCCTTTTTCTGTTTTTCTCTAAAAGCTTTTAAATCAGACCCAAATACGGATTTAAATTGCTTTGAAAATTCCTGATATGGTAAATACTGTTTTATCAATTCAACCATTTCTATGTCGCCAGATCGCAATGCAAATTGCAATGCCGTACCACGACGTTTTATATCAGGGTATCCCTCTACAACCACTTCACCAGTAACAGATAATAATATTTTAGGGTGCCTACTATTACTCAGAATATATTTTACAACAGCAATATCTGCATTGAATGCTGCATCTAATAAACTATGCACTTCATAATAAATATTATTCTCAAGACTACTGGCACGTAACGCAACAGGACACAACGACAATCTTAAATTCTCTAATTGTCTTTGGTCTTCTCCTGGAAATGCATTAAATATTGCTACCGGCGAAAAAAACGGTAGTACGTTGTCAGCAAACACATAATAAAAGATTTGCATCCATATTTCATATGGCATCCGCGTCTTTTTTATAAATGCCAATAAATTCGCTAAAGACGCTAATGCACCGTAATCTTTAATTTCAAGACAAGCATCACCAAAAGGAATCGACCGAACAACTGCTCTTGTTTCTTTATCGGGTGTTTTTTGAATGACAAGATGCATTGGAGGTTGTAAATGACTTGTTGCTGCGGTGCTAGCTGCTGCCACTTGTTCAAATTCGTTACGCATTATCAACCCCACTTGTTGTTGGCGGTAATCCGTAACCTATTGTTAATATCAAAAAATCACTTGCTTTTAGGATAATTCTACAATAGTACATTAATTAAGCATATTTTAACAAGTTAATTA
>Ga0155553_136_pt1 | contig 14965 bp, 16 predicted proteins | sample RifCSPhighO2_12_FD_107210 | JGI IMG/M metagenome (GOLD analysis project Ga0155553, IMG submission 107210) | Gammaproteobacteria bacterium RIFCSPHIGHO2_12_FULL_38_11
ATTTACTGAATCAAGGCCAGCAAATCAGTTTGGAAGGCATGGCGCTCAGTGCATCGCGTATGATGCAATTTGTCCTTTTACTGGAGAAAGAATCGCAGTTTCGCGACAAACTTTTTAAGCAAGTAACAGCATCAGATACCCGTAATCATATGGGGCTTACTTTTACACTTAATACGTTGTCGCAGCCATGATAAATGATTTTTTTAAACAATATACGCCTCTATTTGACGCTCTCTCGCTACGCGAGCGTCTTGCAGTCACAATAACAATCGCATTGGTCTCGTTTTTTATATGGTATGCTTTATTTGAAAGACCCCTTGGCCATTATTTACAATCACTTTCTGTTAAAATGAGTATCGTAAAAAATAACGTTCAGCGCCTTGCATTAAATTTGTTACACTATCAAGATGTTCTGAATTCGCCGACGGATATTTTAGAAAATCAAATTAAACTGTTAAAAGCGCAACTAGCGCAAAAGCAACAACAACTGTCTTTGTTTAAAAGAATTATTTATACACGAGAAGATCTACAGGATTTTTTACAAGCTGTTTCACAAACGGGCTCCATGTTGAGTATGGATCATATAAATAGCGATGCAGTGATGCCGATAATGCCTTCCGCTGTACCTAATTTGCTTAGCCAACAGATTACTTTCCAATTTCATGGTCGTTATTTTGATTCATTATATTACCTAGATTATTTGGAAAAATTACCATGGTACATCTCGTTTGATAGTGTGAAGTACCAAGTTGAACAATATCCCAATGCTAAAGTAACTGTTGTGTTAAATGTGTTGAGTGCAGCAGAAGGAGCGTTGCATGAATAAATACTGTGTTAGCGTTTTATTTTTTTTACTGACTCAGGGTATTTATGCGCAAGCTGACCCAACGATGCCTGCTGGTTGGCATGCGTCTGATGAGATAAGCGCCTTTAAAAATATTCATCTTTCTGGGATTTTTATCAGGGATGGTCAGAAAACTGCCATCATTAATGATCACAGCCTACATGAGGGAGAGTATGTTGAGGGGTATGAAGTGATAAAAATTTCTAATAATCAAGTGTATATTAAGAATAACAATGGTATTTTTATAATACCACTGGTCGCTAGCATCACGAAATCTGTTTCAGTGAACTCGCAATAAGAAGGATGGTATTGTAATGAAACAGATATTGAAAAATATAGGGATACTGTTCATTGTAGTGCTATTTAGCGCTTGTTCTTACGCACCTCCTAAATACTCAACTGCTGGAGAAGATATCCAGAGTACGATGCGAAATAGCATGGCCGCTGATCATTCGCTCAACCAAGCATCACAATCATTGCGCGGCTCTCCTGTCAAGCACGTCCTATTGCCGCCACTTATTTTGCCCGTTTCTAATGATGCACATTCAACTGCCGAACGTCATTTTGATGTTTCTGCAAATGCCATGCCAGCACATGTTTTTTTTATGGGTTTGGTTGAGGGAACATCCTATAACATGCTGGTTGACCCCAGCGCGACAGGCAATATTACGTTACATTTAAAAAATGTAACGATTGAACAAACGCTTGATGCGACACGTAAATTGTATGGCTATCAGTATAAAAAAACAGCATTAGGCTATGAGATACTGCCGCCTACTATGATGACGCAGGTTTTTACGATTGATTATTTAAATATTAAAAGAACAGGACAATCGCAAACACAATTGGTTTCAACAAATATTACAGATGTGAATAGTTATAATAACAGTAACAACTTAGGTACGCCCAACCAATATAGCAACAATACCACGACGCCAATGAATACGCCGACAACCCAGCCTAATGGCTCACCTCAAGGCTCAAGCAGCACGATTGTGACAAAAGTGGATAATGATTTTTGGCATAATTTACATGAAACCTTAAAAACATTGATCGGTAACAGAGATGGGCGTTGGATTGCGCTAAATCCTCAAGCTAATATTGTGATGGTACATGCCTATCCTGCAGAACTGCGAGAAGTGAGCAATTATTTGGCGGTCATTCAAAAAAATTTACACCGTGAAGTGATTATTGAAGCAAAAATTCTCGAAATTACATTGAATGACAATTACCAAGCGGGCATTAATTGGAAAATATTAGGCGCCAACCAGAGTGGTATTAATGGGCTAACACCCAGTTTTGCTAATGATGGGCAAATGTTTAGCTTAACGCTAGATGTTGGGCATGGCGATTTTACCTCGGCTATCAATTTATTGGCGCAACAAGGCAATATTCAAGTTTTATCTAGTCCACACATTGCTACCATTAATAATCAAGAAGCAGTGATTAAAGTGGGCAATGCCCAGTTTTATGTAACAGGCTACACGTCCAATATAACACCTACAGGCAGCACCAATACCACCTCGCAAAGTGTTGAATTAAATCCCTTCTTTTCTGGTATCACATTAGATGTGACACCGCAGATTAGTCAAGATGGTGGCGTGATTTTGTTTATCCATCCATCCATTAGTCATGTGGTGGATCAGAATAAAACAATACAGCTAGCCAGTACCGGTACGAATGCTAGCAATAATACCCTGACTCTGCCGTTGGCTTCTAGTACCGTCAGAGAATCAGATAATGTTGTGCATGCGCAAGATGGTCAAATTGTCGTGATCGGTGGTTTAATGCAAAATACGACAACTGAAGTCGTAGCGGGTACGCCATGGCTGAGTAAAATGCCTTTTTTTGGAACGGTAGCGCGCAACACTAACCAAACGTCAGTTAAAACAGAATTGGTAATTTTATTGCGGCCTGTGATTGTTAATAATAAAATTTGGTCTCATCGCTTAAAAGCTGAAGCAGATCGTTTTAATAGCGTACAAAGAGGTTACCATTTTGGCGGCTTGCCACAGGATTTTGGAACGGAAGGCGAGAGACCTTCTTAAGGAAAGATTTTCAATATGTATTTAGAGCATTTTCATTTAGATGCGCCGCCCTTTATGTTAACACCTGATACGCATTATTTTTATAAATTAGCAGGACATCATGCGGCATTTAATGTTTTAATGCTGCATCTGCGTAATGGTGAAGGATTTATTAAGATTACGGGTAAAGTAGGTTCAGGCAAAACATTATTATGTCGCATGTTGTTAGAACAGCTTGGCGATAAATTTTTTACTGCCTATATGCCTAATCCCGATCTTGAAGCGATTACTCTGCGTAAGAGCTTAGCGCAAGAATTAGGCGTGCAAGAAGAGAATTTTAGTGATCAACATAAATTATTATCTGCTATTAATGCCAGATTAATTGAGCTCCATACCGAAGGGAAGCAAGTTGTTTTGGTGATCGATGAAGCGCAAGCTTTACCAACAGAAAGTTTAGAAACGTTGCGCTTACTAACGAATCTTGAAACGCGTTCAGCTAAATTATTGCAGATAGTTTTATTTGGCCAATCTGAATTGGATGAGCGATTGAATCAAGGATCGTTGCGTCAATTAAAACAACGCATTGGATTTTCATGTAAATTGTCTTTATTGAAATACTCTGAGTTGGGAGCCTACATCAATCACCGCTTAAGTATGGCAGGCTATAAAGGTCGGCATGCGTTATTTACTAAATCGGCATTATGGTTGTTGTTTCATAAAAGCCAAGGTGTGCCGCGTTTAATTAATATTTTAAGTCATAAGGCACTCATGTCTGCTTATGGGCTTGGAAAATTTCATGTGACCTTTTTTGATGTGATGCGCGCTTGTAAAGATACGGAATCGATTTCAAATTACAATACCTTGGCTGTTGTTTTAGGATTATCATTGGCTGTCATGAGTATGTTCTTCTTGCTGTATTGGAGGATATAGAGTGAGCTTAACAAATGACATGCTAAATAGTTTAGATCGACGTTTCTCATTGAGTAATAATCGCGAGTCGCCATTAAATGGCCTGGAAGTCATCGCTTCGAACAAACCGTACTATATTACTTATGGTTTAACGATGCTGATTTTATTCATTGCAATTGCAGGGATTTTTTATGGATCGTTACACTATTTTAAAGCGTCACAGACTACTTCCCCTGCTATTATCGTGAGGGCGCTACCTCGTCCGACGCCGCGACCTCACGATATACCCAACAATCTTAGCCAATCAGCGCCTGCAGCGACCGTTATCGTGCCGCCTGATTTGATGACGCCTGCTATGGATGAGGCAGCCGCTCTATTAAAAACACCCGTTCAGGAATCCAACCAAGATAAAATTCATCAAGTTTATCAAGATGCGTTATCGTTAATTGAACAGAATCAGACACCTGCTGCTATGCAAAAATTACGTATTTTGATTCAAGCATTCCCAGAATACCAAGATGCACGTATCGCACTTGTTACCTTATATTTGCAAAATCATGAAATAAAAAATGCTATTAAAGCGCTCTCTAATGGACTCACTTTGCATGCCGGTGATGCGACGTTAACACTGCTTTATGCAAGAGCCTTAATGATGGAAAATCATGATCAAGATGCATTGCAGGTGTTAAATAACATCTCAACAGAAGCAAAAAATACTGTTCCTTATATTGATCTCTTAGCCTCTGTGGAGCAATCGTTAGGCCATTATGTAGAATCAATATCGTTGTATCATACCCTGTTAAGTCAAGAGCCAAACAATAGTCGCTGGTTGATCAGTTTAGCAATTTCACTCGAAAATAGTGGACACAAGGAAGCAGCGTTACAAACTTACAAAAAAATTGATCTTGCAGGCCAACTACCGCTTGATTTGCAAAGCTATGTTACGCGACGTATTGATGATTTAAGTGCATAATCATGACGACTTTCACCTACGCAGGGCGAGATCAGCGTGGTGTGCGTGTAACAGGGAAGGTAGAGGCAAATGATGCTAGTCAGGCTGCAGATCAATTAATTAAGCAAGGGTTGTTGCCGATCGAAATTACAGCCTCTCCAGTCGTTTCTTATTCTGCCGCGCGATTATCAAATTTATTTGACGCTAAAATCAAAATAGAAACACTTATATTATTTTGTCGGCAAATGCATTCATTAGTGAAAGCGGGCGTACCGATTGTTTCTGCTATTCAACGTATCGCTGAAATTACAAACCAAACCGTTTTGTCGCGGACTTTAAAAAAAGTTGCTGATGAAATTGCATTAGGCACATCTCTATCAAGTGCAATGCAGCATTACCCGCATGTTTTTGAACCGCTGATGGTTGCCTTAATCACTGCGGGGGAAGCGACCGGTCGATTAGATGAGGCCTTCCAGCAAGCTGCAAAATATTATGAATTAGCAAATACCTCTCGCAGGCGTATTAAAACCGCATTGCGCTACCCCATTTTTGTGATGATATTTGCGTTAAGCGCCATTATGGTGATGAATATTTTCGTTATTCCTAAATTTGCTGCGCTTTATAGTAGTTTTCATGCCCCGCTTCCAATGCCAACACGTCTATTAATTAGTATTGCTTTTTTTACACGTAATTATTGGTGGGTGGTGATGCTATGCCTTCTTGGCTTCATGGGGACTATTGGTTTATTGCTGCGTCGTCCTGTTATCAGACAGATTTTTGATCATCTACAATTTAAAATCCCTATTTTTGGCCATATTATAGAACGTATTGTCATGGTGAATTTTTCACATAGTCTTGCGGTGCTCTTACAAACAGGCATTCCGTTGGTCCAGGCGCTGACATTGGTCTCGAATATTGTTAACAATAGCTACGCCAAAGAAAAAATTTTAAATATGCGCGGAGTGATAGAAAGAGGCACAAATCTTTCACAGGCAGCAAATGCGGCTAAATTTTTTTCGCCCCTTGTTTTGCAAATGCTTGAAGTGGGTGAAGAGACAGGAAATCTAGATAAAATGTTATATGAAGTCAGTTATTTTTATGAGCAAGAACTTGATTATGATATCAAGCAATTAACCGATAAAATTGAACCAATATTAATAGTGATGGTTGGTATCATGGTATTGGTTTTAGCGTTAGGTATCTTTTTACCCATGTGGAATATGGTGTATATTGTGCATTAAATTATGATATAATTTCCGTTATTGATTGATACAGAAGTGGCGCCTGATGAAAGATAGAATACAAGGTTTTACGTTGGTTGAATTGATAGTCGTTATCGCGATTATTGGTATTCTTTCTGCTATTGCCGTGCCGCGTTTTATTAACCAAACAACGAATGCACGTGTTGCTGCATTAAATGGTTTAGCAGGTGCTATTAATAGCGCTGTTTATTTAGCATCGGCAGAATATATCGCGGAAGGCAACTCAAGCAGTAGCTCTGCTACTTCCATTACGATGAATGGTACAGCTGTTACCGTGATTGCAGGTACCGGACGTCCTACGGGTACTGCTGCAGGTATTGGCACTGCCTTGCAAACAATTAGTGGTTTTACCCCTGGCTATGCGGCTGGCGTTGCAACTTACAATTTTACAGCCTCTGTCACTAATTGCAATGAAACTTACACGGATTCGACGGGTATCGTTGCATTAACAACAACGGGTTGTTAAGGTTAAGGATAGATATGTATAAAAAAATACAAGGATTTACCTTAGTTGAACTGATTGTTGTCATTGCTATTATCGGTATTCTTGCTACGATTGCAGTGCCTCGTTTTATCAACCAAACAACCAATGCTCGTATCGCAGCTTTAAATGGATTGGCGGGTGCAATTAATAGTACCGTTTATTTAGCGCAGTCAGAGTATATTGCAGAAGGCAACACCAGTGCGAGCTCTGTGACTTCAATTACCATGAATGGAACAGTGGTTACTGTTATTGCAGGTACGGGGCGACCCACTGCAACGGCTGGTGGTATTGGAACCGCTTTGCAAACGATCGCAGGTTATGTAGCAACCTACGCAAGCCCTGTGACAACTTATAATTTTTCTACTTCGGTCACCAATTGCAATGAAACTTATACTGATACAACAGGTGTTGTCGCACTAACAATCACAGGGTGCTAACCTGGATATTTCATGACTATGCCGCAAATGAAGCTAGGAGAGATGTTAATTGCTCATGGCATCATTCGCGAAGAACAATTACAAGAAGCGATTCAGCATCAGAAAAAAACTGGCAAAAAAATTGGACATGCTCTGATTGCGCTCGGGATGATCACTGAAAAACACTTGCTGGATTTTCTATCTCAACAATTGCATATTCCATTTTATGATCTGACACAACATTCAGTTAATCCTCAATTTGAACAACAATTATCTGAAGCATATGCACGTTTATATCGTGCCATCTTATTAACAAAACAAAATGATGGTTTCTTAGTTGGGATGGCTGATCCACTCGATGTGATTGCTATCGATACATTGCGCTCCGTATTAAAAAAACCACTCTATTTTGTCCTGATTAATGATCAGGATTTAGAACAAGCATTCAAGCTAATTTATAGACATACAAAAGAAATCAGTAGTTTTGCTACCGCGTTATCGCAAGAAATAAATAGGGAAGCTATTGCGATTGCTGGAGCCCCTGTCGGCCAAACAGATGCGCCTGTTATCAAATTATTAAATATATTATTTGAAGATGCGATTCAGATGCATGCATCAGATATTCATATTGAGCCAAATGAAAATTGCATTCGTGTTCGCTTGCGTATTGATGGCATGCTATATGAGCAGATTCTCAAAGAACATAGTATTATGCCTGCGCTTGTTTCACGTTTAAAATTAATGTCTCGATTAAATATTTCTGAAAAACGTTTGCCGCAAGATGGTCGTTTTGAAATTGCACCACTCGGCGATAAATACGATATTCGACTTTCGACCATGCCAACACCTTTTGGCGAATCGATTGTGATGCGACTTTTACCGCAGACACAAGGCTTGGTGCGGCTAGATGCGGTTGGGATGAATGGTGACATTTTAACTAGAATGCACGCATTGTTTCGTAAACCAAATGGCATTATTCTAGTAACGGGTCCAACGGGCTCGGGTAAATCAACCACTCTTTATGCTGCAGTTAATGAGATTAATCATCCAGAAATTAAAATTATTACGATTGAAGATCCGATTGAATACTTTTTACCATTTGCGGTGCAAATTCAAACCAATGATCAGATTAAACTTGATTTTGCAGCGATTCTACGCAGTCTTTTACGGCATGATCCAGATGTTATTTTGTTGGGTGAAATGCGCGATCAAGAAACGAGCTCTACCGCGATGCGTATTGCATTGACTGGCCGCTTAATTTTATCAACATTACATACGAATGATGCAATTACTACCATTTATCGCTTAATTGATCTTGGTATTGAACCTTATATGATTGCTGCGACTATGCAGGCTATCCTTGCGCAACGTTTGGTACGTCTTATTTGTAAGCATTGTATTGCACCTTATCAGCTAGAGAGCCATGAAAAAATATGGCTTACTAAATCAAATTTATTAAAAGCAGATGTTCAATTTAAACAGGGAGCAGGTTGTTCATTTTGTAACAATACAGGGTTTCATGGACGAACCGCTGTTTTTGAATTATTAGAATTCACAGCAGATATGTCTGAAGTATTACGAAAAAATGACCAAAATGCATTTCACAAATTAGCTGAAAAATCTTTGGCGGGTAAATTATTAATTAATGATGTTTACCGGTTGGCAGTGCAAGGCATCACGACGATTTCAGAGATGATGCGGGTGATTAATGAAGGATATGGTTTGGTTGAGTCGCTTTAAAAATGCATCATATTGTAATCTAGGTTATACATAATCCATAGTGACCCACTCACTACAATTGCAATAATGAGCAGTACAAACAAAAAGGGTAATACATTCCATCGCCCTTCCCTGCTCAAATTCAATCGAAGAAAACAGATCGATTGCACGCATAGCTGTGCAATTGCTAAGAGTGGTACGAGTACATAAAGGTTGCTATCGTCAACAAGATGTTTTGTAACAGCGCCAAATGCTGCAAGTGTTAACAAGAGTGACAATATAAAACCAGTGATATATGCTTTTAGAGATTTGCCACCATTTTTATATTCTATATGAGTTGCTTGGCTGTATGACATATTAAATGGCTCCCATTAAATAAACGATTGTAAATACAAAAATCCAAATAATATCTAAGAATGCCCAAAATAATCCTAAATACGTTAAACGTTTTTGCATAACCGGTGATATTTTAAAGATCATTAATTGCAGGATGATCATTGCCATCCAAATTATTCCAATCGTCACGTGTAATCCATGTGTGCCTACCAAAGTAAAAAATGCAGATAATGCCGCACTACTTTGCCAGCTATGGCCTTCTTGATAGAGATGAGTAAACTCATTGATTTCCATACCAACAAAAAAGGCCCCGAGCATCATTGTGATGCCGAGCCACAGGATGACAGGATAAATATTATTTTTATAGCTGGATAAAACTGCCATACCATACGTAAAACTGCTAACCAATAGGATGATTGTTTCGTTAAAAATAGAGGGGATATTGATTAGCATTCGCATGCTGGGACCACCATATACATTGTTATGTAATACGGCGTAAGCTGCAAAAAGACAGGCAAACAAAATGCAATCGCTTAAAATATAGATCCAAAAACCAAAAATGTCAGTTGTATCCATATCGTGATGATGGTCATTATTTAAAGTATGTGTTGTCATGGATGGTTACTCATGTCTATACGCGCTGAAGGTCTAATTTTTCAATTTCATTTGATTTTAAGTAATAATCTGTACTCATGTTAAACGAATGAACGACCATGGTAAAAATCACACCAAGCAAACCAAGTGCCATCAACCAAACGATATGCCAAATGGTTGCAAAACCAACTAAACCACTGAATACCGCTATCATAAAACCCGCACTGGTATTTTTTGGCATATGAATGTCATGGTAATGTGGTGCAGGATTGAGATTGTTATTTTCTGACTTTTGAAGTTTTGCCGCCCAAAATGCATCACGGCTATCAACGATGGGCGTGACTGCAAAGTTATAAAACGGTGCAGGTGATGGAATGGACCATTCTAATGTTCTGCCGTCCCACGGATCGCCTGTCACATCTCTATTTTGTTCACGATTTTTAATGCTGACAATCAGTTGCAAAACTTGAAAAATAATACCGCAAACAATAATAGAAGCACCAATGGCTGCAATAACAAGATACGGATGCCAGCCAGTGGATACATCGTAATGATTTAAACGTCTGGTCATGCCCATTAGCCCGAGCAAGTACAGCGGGATAAATGCAATATAAAATCCAATGAGCCAGCACCAAAATGCACACTTACCAAGTGTTTCATTTAATTTAAAACCAAATGCTTTTGGAAACCAATAAGTTAAGCCGCCCAAATAACCAAATACAACACCGCCGATAATGGCATTATGGAAGTGAGCAACTAAAAATAAGCTATTATGTACTTGATAGTCGATCGCAGGTACCGCCATCAAAACTCCCGTGACACCACCAAAAACAAAAGTTGTAATAAAGCCAATTGTCCATAGCATCGGTGTTGAGAATGTAATACGCCCTCGATACATGGTAAATAACCAATTAAATACTTTGACGCCCGTTGGGACTGAAATAATCATGGTCATGATTCCAAAAAAAGCATTTACATTGGCACCGGCGCCCATTGTAAAGAAATGGTGTAGCCAAACGATGAATGCTAAAATAGTAATACAGGCTGTTGCCCAGACCATGGTTTCATATCCGAAAAGATATTTTTTAGAAAAAGTTGCTACAATCTCAGAATAAATACCAAATGCTGGTAAGATGAGAATATAGACTTCTGGGTGCCCCCAGATCCATATCATATTGATATACATCATCGCATTACCACCCGCATCTGTTGTAAAAAAATGCATGCCGAAATAACGATCTAAAAATAATAAGGCTAGCGTTACTGTTAGAACAGGAAATGCAAGGATGACTAATATCATCGAGCAGAATGCTGTCCAAACAAAGATGGGCATTTTCATCATTGTCATGCCGGGGCATCGCATTTTCAGAACGGTCACAACAAAATTAATGCCGGATAATAAAGTACCAACACCTGATATTTGCAATGCCCAAATGTAATAATCAACGCCTACTCCCGGACTATAGGCAAGCTCCGATAAAGGCGGGTAAGCAAGCCATCCTGTTGCCGCAAAATCACCAATTAAAAGTGAAATATTTACCAGCATTGCACCCACTACAGCGAGCCAAAAGCTTAATGAGTTCAGAAAGGGATAAGCCACATCGCGAGCACCTATCTGTAATGGTAAAACTAGATTAATTAGGCCAAACATAAATGGCATTGCCATGAAAAAGATCATGATCACGCCATGCGCTGTAAAGATTTGATCATAATGTTCGGGAGGTAAGTAACCCATTGAGTTGCCGACAGATAGTACTTGTTGGAGACGCATCATAATAGCGTCTGCCATCCCGCGTAACAGCATGATGATCGCAAGGATGATGTACATCACTCCAATTTTTTTATGATCAACGGTTGTGATCCACTCTCGCCACAACCATTTCCATTTATTAAAATAAAGCAGCGCTCCGATAACTGCCGCACCTATTAATCCCATAAAAAATCCCGCGCCCATGATGATAGGATTATGGTAAGGAATGGCTGCAAGTGTTAAGTTGCCGAATAATATTTTTTGATACATTTTAAATGACCTATATTTGTCTTATTTTTTCATCGATTTCATAGCTGCGATTTCAAAGATTTCTCGATTTGCGTAAGAAAAATATTGCGTAGCATGATTTTCACTGGGATGTATTAATGCTGTATATTCTGTAGTGGTTAGTTTTTTGGAGGATTGTTTGACTGTTCTCACCCATTGTCCAAATGCATCTTTAGAAGTGACATACACGATAAAGTGCATTCCAGAAAATCCATCCCCACTAAAATTTGTCCCCATACCGCGATATTCGCCCATACTGTCTGCTACTAGGTGTAATTTGGTTTGCATACCATCCATTGCATATATCTGTCCGCCCAGTTGTGGTATTTGAAATGAATTCATGGGTCCTTCAGCTGTGATGAGAAATTGAATCGGCACACCGACTGGTATTCGGATCTCATTGATCGTTGCTATATTTTGTTCGGGGTAGATGAATAACCATTTCCATTCGAGCGCAATGACTTGAATGGTGATTGGCTTTAAAGGGTTGTCGATTGGCTTGTATGGATCTAATCGATGAGAGCTGGTCCAGGTTATCACGCCAAGTACACCGATGATGATGCAAGGAACAGTCCACCAAATGACTTCTAAGAGTGTACTGTGTGCCCAATTAGGGGTGTATTTTGCTTTTGTATTATTTGAACGATATTTCCATGCAAATGTGAAAGTGAGAATGACAACTGGAATGACCACAATTAGCATGAGCAAAAGGGAGACAATGATAATATTTTTTTCATCGGCAGCGATACTGCCTTTTGGGTCTAATAAAATTAATTGACAGCTAGTGAGTAATGGCATTAACGCAATAATGAGCGTGGTTAAAAAAAAATGACGGATCTTAATCACGGGTGTCACATCCTGAAGTATTGATGTTCAATGGGTCATGACCTCTTATAAGCTCTTCGCTTTATCTATTAGTAATAGATAGCAAGGAGATCGATAATAAATTATTTAGTACTTTCAATATGTTATGTATTTAATGTCGATTGTGAGGCTTGATGAGAGCTATCGTAGCGATTCTGACAGAATAAAACATTGATCTAAGTCATGGAAATCTTGCAAAAAATGTGAATTAGTTCGATAATTGGACAACTAGTAAAATACAAAAATAACGTTTTTATATGCATAACTCTATTCAACATTACCCCCGATGCGATGGCTGCACTTTCTCGCCATTTTGTATTATGACCCACAAGCATCGGTCTTTTGCTCATCCCTATCCTGCCATTGTTAAAAAACATCGCATACTGAAACGCCATGACATGTTATATCTTGCAAAAAATAAATTTCACAGTCTTTTTATTATTCAGGAAGGAATCATCAAAACGTATCAGCTCGATCCAGATGGCAAAGAACTCATCCGAGGTTTTTATTTTGCAAGCGAGGCAATCGGCTATGAGGCAATCTGCACAGGTGAATATCTCTTTTCAGCGGTGGCTATTTCGGACGTAGTGGTTTGTGAAATTCCTTATGAGAGTGTATTGGAACTATTGCATACAAAACCAGCGTTACAAAAAAGATTTCTACATCTCATCAGCCGACAGTTAAATATTGGATTTTATCTAGCTGCTGAGCATGCTGAACAACGATTAGCATCTTTTTTGTTAGATATTGCAGCGAGATTGTATCCACTAGAAAATAAATTAGAATTTAAATTACCTATGTCGCGACAAGATATTGGTAATTATTTAAGACTAACTGCAGAAACAGTGAGCCGTGTTTTTTCAAGATTTCAGACCCATCAAATTATTATCGTCAAGAATAAAAATGTTTGTTTTATTCAGTTAGATGCTTTAAAACAAATTGCAGAGGGGATGAAATATCCGGGCTAGGGTGCAAATACGGCTATTCGAAGATTTGTCATTAACAATCTTTCAAAAATTTATTACTTTATTAGAGACACAGATAGGAGGTACAGATGAATAGAAAATTGTCCCCATTTGACCAGGATGGGGCCGTACCCTACACAACAGATATGTTAGGTTAGTGCCGTTGAATCATGAACAATTTTCATAATTGTTAATATATCAATGATCTCATGCATTAATTCCACAGCAACTTGATTAATTCCTCGTTTTACTGGTTCCGATATGGTTAGCTGTAAATCACTATGAGAAATTTCGATTCCATATAGAATGATATTATTAGGCAGTTCGTTGAGGGCGTTCCCTAGTTGTAGTGATTGAGCAACACCCATATGGTGAGTTGATATGAGATTCTTGCATTCCTGAATCTCATCATTCTGTAGGCGGTGAATGATCCCTGGCATCTGACCTGATTTTACAGCATCAATTAAAAAGACGGTGTTAGCATCACGCATCAACTCAATTAAATTCGAACCTGGTCTATCATGGCACTCCATTTGTATATATGGAGATAGAATAGCGTTTAAACTCAGTCGGCTTTTTAAAATTTCTAGTGCCTTCCATCCTGCCTGATCTTCGCCAAATGGAGAGCCTATGCCTAAAACCTTTATGTTACTCATTGACGACTCACCTTTAAATTTAGAAAATGAGTTGAGCAGGAAATGCATGGATCATAATTTCGAATAATCATTTCACTGTACGCACGCAATTTTTCTTCTTCGTTATTCAAACCAAACTTGAATAATGAAATACGTAAATCTTCCTCTATTCTGGCTTGGTTCTGACTGGTAGGAGGTATAATTCTGGCTGATTTCACCTGACCATTATCATCGAGTTGATAATGATGCCATAACATACCTCTCGGGGCTTCTGTACAACCGAATCCCTGGCCTGCTTTTGGTTTAACTTCAACGTGCGAATGATGTGGGTATTTGTATTCTTGTAAAATGCGAATCGCCTCCAATGTACAATAATACATTTCAACCGAGCGCGCGATGATACTGTAATACATATTGGTTGTTGGAAAATTAATTTTCAAGTTTTGTAAAAATACATGAATTGATGTGGGAAGATGACCAAAGCAGTTATTGATTCTTGCTAATGGTCCGACGAGATAGGGTTTATTATTTAGCATACAATGCAAAGCGTTTGAATAGGAAACCTGAAACTCTTTGAAGTGGTTATCAAATTCAGCAATACTGATATTTAATCCATGGTTAGAAACGATATTACCTTCATTTATCGGGTATTCTGTTGGATGATATAATGATACAGAAGTAAAATCATGGGAATTATCGGGAAGTGAGATTGTTGATAGCCAATCAATTAATTCTTCACAATCTTTAGCCATTTCCTTTGCTTTTATCAATATCATGTTTATATCAGCAAGATTGGGTGCTTTATAAAAACCACCAACGCAAGCACCCACCGGATGTACAGATCGCCCACCAAATAGTTTTATTAATTCATTACCAAATGCTTGTAGACGTAAACCACGACGTACCGCTTCAGGATAAGA
>Ga0155553_171_pt3 | contig 14597 bp, 7 predicted proteins | sample RifCSPhighO2_12_FD_107210 | JGI IMG/M metagenome (GOLD analysis project Ga0155553, IMG submission 107210) | Gammaproteobacteria bacterium RIFCSPHIGHO2_12_FULL_38_11
GGCGAATGCGAATTACAAGATTTATCCATGGGCTTTGGCCAATCTAAATCAGAATATACCGAAGCAAAACGCGCTGTGTGCAGCGAAGATATTGGCCCCTTAATTGAAACGGAAATGACGCGTTGCATACAATGTACGCGCTGTGTTCGATTCGGCGAAGAAGTGGCAGGCCTTCGTGAAATGGGTGTTGTTAATCGTGGTGAAAAAGAAGAAATTGGCACGTATGTTAAACATTTTTTAACGTCTGAAGTTTCCGGCAATATTATTGATTTATGTCCTGTGGGTGCATTAACGAATAAACCAGCGCGTTATCAAATGCGTGGCTGGGAAGTCTCTGAGCATGCCTCCATTTCGCCGCATGATTGTGTGGGAACCAATGTATTTTTGCATTCTCGCAAAATGGATAATTCACCTGCGCGTCATGTTTTTCGTTCGGTTCCCAAGGAAAATCAAGCAATCAATGAAATGTGGATGAGTGATCGTGATCGTTTCAGTGTTGAAGGATTATATCATTCCGATCGTGTTGGCAAACCACTGATGAAAAAAAATAATAAGTGGGTGGAAGTGGAATGGGAGTATGCATTAGATGCTGTTGCCCATTTGACAAAACATATTTGCAATACAGAGGGTGCTGATAAAATAGCCGGCATCGCAGGCTATTCTTCAACTGTTGAAGAATATTATTTGTTTCAAAAATTAATTCGCGCATTGGGCTCAAATAATATTGATCATCGTATTCGTGAATCTGATTTTTCAGATCAAATGCATCGTCCGTTATTTCCAGCGTTAAACAGTAAAATTGCAGATATTGAAGCCTGCGATACCATTTTGTTAATTGGTTCTAATGTGCGCTATGAACAACCGATTATCAGCACGCGTATTTTTAAAGCGTATCAAGATGGTTTGAAAATAATGGCGGTTAATCCTGAAGATTATTCTTTTGTTTATAAACTATCTGAAAAAATAATTCACGTTGATATTGTGAAATCACTGGCGGAAATTGCAAAAGCATTGGCATTACTGAAAGCTTCTGATAATGCCAAAGGAAGCGAAGTGCTAAGCGACCGCGAAACTCGGATTCACAGTACGGATCTTAATAGTAAAATAGCTGGTTTAGAAAATATTATTCCTTCCGAAAACGCTAAATGTATCGCCCAACAATTATTATCATCCCCCAAAGCCATGATTATTTTTGGCGCTTATGCGCTACATCATCCACACGCTGCAACGCTACGAAGCTTGGTGCATCATATTAAAATATTATCGGGTGCGGAAACGGGCTCATTAACCGATGGTGCAAACACAGCAGGTGCTTGGATCGCGGGCTGTGTTCCGCATCGTGATGTTGCAGGTGCGCCCTTAATTCATGTTGGTAAAGAGGCAAAATCATTATTAACCACTGATCCTGTTTCTGCTTATTTTATACTAGGCGCGGAATTAGAGTTTGATTCTGCTTACAAAGAAAAATCGATGGAAGCATTGTCCCAATCAAAATTAGTTGTTTGCTTGTCGACATTTTCGACAGAAAAAATGCGAGAATATGCTGATTTTATTTTACCGATTACACCTTATTCTGAAAATGAAGGAACTTATGTGAACGTTGAGGGTGTATGGCAATCCTTTAAATCAGTGGGTGTGCCTCATGGTGAATCAAAACCTGCGTGGAAAGTATTGCGTGTATTGGCAAATAAAATGAATTTAGCGAATTTTAATTATGAATCGGCAAGTGCAGTGCGTGATGAATTGCGATCATGTTGTGGCGATGGCGCGTGTGGTGGAGACGCGCGTGAAGTGAGTGTAGCGAACGGAACAAGCGTCGTGAAATGCGATATTACGATGAATATTGTCTTACCCAAATTCTCTGCAACAGCAATTGTGCCAACCTGGCACATGTATCGTGACAACGCATTAGTGCGAAGAGCGAAAGCATTGCAAGAAACGATAAATCCCCCTGGTTTTGTTAGCAAAAGGGGTGATCACGAATGATTTCGCAACTTCAAACACTCATCTGGATTATCATTAAAATTATCTGCATCTTATTGCCGTTAATGATAACAGTTGCTTATGTGACAATGGCGGAACGCAAAGTCATCGGTTATATGCAAGGACGAATCGGTCCTAATCGTGTGGGCCCTTTTGGATTATTACAGCCGATTGCTGACGTCGTGAAATTATTATTTAAAGAAGTTATTGTCCCGAGCAGATCAAACAATTATTTATTTGTCATAGCACCGATGTTATCTATTATGCCTGCATTGGCAGCATGGGCCGTTGTGCCTTTTATGAAAGGTTGGGTGCTTGCCAATATTAATGCCGGGGTTTTGTATTTATTTGCCATGACTTCATTGGGTGTTTATGGGATTTTAGTAGCGGGTTGGGCGTCGAACTCAAAATACGCCTTATTTGGCGCATTACGTTCGGCAGCGCAAGTTATTTCATATGAAATTGCATTGGGATTTTCATTAGTCGGTGTGATTTTAGCATCTGGCACGATGAATTTATCCAGCTTGGTTTTAAAACAAAGTGGGGGATTATGGCATTGGTATTGGTTGCCTTTATTTCCTTTATTTATTGTCTATTGGATTTCAAGTGTTGCAGAAACCAATCGTGCACCGTTTGATGTTGCAGAAGGTGAAGCAGAAATTGTAGCGGGATTCCACGTTGAATATTCTGGCATGGCTTTTGCGATTTTCTTTTTGGCTGAATACGCGAATATGATTTTGGTGTCTGCATTGGCATCGATAATTTTTTTCGGCGGTTGGTTATCCCCATTTCAAGGTATTCCTGTGCTGGATCATTTATTCTCATGGATCCCTGGCATTTTTTGGCTGTTAATAAAAATGGCCTTTTTTATATTCTTATATTTTTGGATGCGTGCAACGTTTCCACGTTATCGTTACGACCAAATTATGTATTTGGGCTGGAAAATATTAATTCCCGTGACTTTAGTTTGGTTAATTGTGGTGGCGCTGGCGGTGCAATTAAATTAGCGCTGAGCCGCGCGTGGAGTATATAGCACAGAAACGCCCGGGAGGGTGCGTGTGGTCCCCGCAGTGAAAAAAATTTGTTGCATGAATTCTAGAAAACAGCGAGAAACTATGAAATTGAAACAGCTCATAAAGCGCTTTACATTATGGGAATTATTGCAAGGCTTATTCTTAACTGGAAAATATTTTTTCCGCAGGAAAACAACCATTCAATATCCCGAAGAAGAAACACCGATTTCTCCACGTTTCAGGGGCATGTTAGCATTGCGTCGATATCCTAACGGTGAAGAACGTTGTATCGGTTGTAAATTATGCGAAGCAGTTTGCCCTGCATTGGCTATTAAAATTGATGCGGGTCCGCGAGAAAAAGATGGTTCGCGTCGCACAACGCGTTATGAAATAGACGCTTTTAAATGTATTAATTGTGGGTTTTGTGAAGAAGCCTGTCCGGTGGACGCTGTTGTATTAACGCCAGAAATGCATTATTCAATTACAGAGCGTGGACAAAATATTTTAACGAAAGAAAAATTATTGGCGATTGGTGATATTTATGAGAAACAAATTGCTGATAATTTAGCGGTTGATGCAAAGTATAGATAGCTAATCACCCCCTTTTTCAAGGGGGTCGTGAATGAAGTGAACGGGGAGATTTAATGCTATTTCCAATACATCAAGTTATTTTTTATGTCTTCACTATTCTGTTGGTCGCATCAGCAACGATGGTTATTACCGCAAAAAGCCCTGTGAAAGCCGTATTATTTTTAGTGGTTGCTTTTTTTGCGAGTGCTGTTTTGTGGATGTCGATGCAAGCAGAATTTTTGTCACTATTGTTAATTTTTGTTTATGTTGGTGCGGTGATGACATTATTTTTATTCGTGGTGATGATGTTGAAAACTGAAAATAAACAGACGCCATCATCGCCACTGTCGCTGTTATCACTGGGATTTTTGTGCCTGATTATGTTAGTGGGCACCGCTTTTTATGTGTTTGCATTGCATTGGCCATTAGCAAATACACTGCCAACGCATTATGATGCGAGTTATAACAATGTGGAAGCAATTGGTACTTTATTATTTACGAATTATTTATTCCCGTTTGAAATCTGTGCGGTGTTGTTATTGGTTGGTATGATATCCGCAATTGCCCTAGCATTTCACGGCAAAAAATCAGATACGAAGTCGCAGTCGATTAATAAACAAACTCAAGCGAATAAGAAAGATCGGTTGCGCATAATTAATTTAAAATAGCACAGAAACGCGGGTGGTAGCCTGCGTGTGTGAGCAAAGCGAGTGTATATGATACCTCTAGTGAATTACTTAATCGTCGGCGCCATTTTATTTGGCCTAAGCTTTGTTGGTATTATTATCAATCGCCGAAATATTATTATGCTGATGATGTGCATTGAACTAATGTTATTAGCAGTGAATACTAATTTCATTGCTTTCGCACAATATTTTGCTGACCCTGCAGGTGAAGTATTTGTGTTTTTTATTTTAACAGTTGCAGCGGTTGAAGCGGCAATTGGATTGGCGATTTTGGTTTTATTATATCGTCGTACTGGGTCAATTGGTGTGCGAGAAATTAATGTGTTAAAAGGTTAACATGATAGAAAAATTATCGTTACTCGTGGTCTTGTTACCACTCCTAGGCAGCCTCATCGCTGGCTTTTTTGGCAAGCGCATTGGCATACGGGGTGCGCACACCGTTACTATTTTATTAATGAGCATTTCATTTTTCTGCGCACTGGCTATTTTTAAATTAGTTGTGCTTGATGGTGGTTCCTTTGATGGCACACTTTATACTTGGGCTGTCAGTGGCTCTTTTCAATTAGATATTGGATTTTTAATTGATTCCTTAACCGCAATCATGATGGTTGTTGTGATGTTTGTTGCTACTATCGTGCATATTTACAGTATCGGCTATATGAAGGGCGATGCAGGTGATCAACGTTTTTTTTGTTACATGTCGGGTTTTACTTTTGCTATGTTAATGCTCGTCACCGCTAATAATTTTTTACAGTTATTTTTTGGTTGGGAAGGCGTTGGTTTGGTTTCGTATTTACTCATTGGCTTTTGGTATGACAAAGAATCTGCTGCTGTCGGTTCATTAAAAGCATTTATTGTAAACCGAGTAGGGGATTTTGGTTTTATACTGGGGATCGCTGCGATTTTAGATTATTGCGGCAGTCTGGATTATGCAACCGTATTTTCAAAATTATCGAGCTTGTCACAAACTACGATTTCAATTTTCCCTCATCACCCCTGGTCAATTATCACAGTGATTTGTATTTTATTATTTATTGGCGCAATGGGTAAATCAGCGCAAATGCCATTGCATGTATGGTTGCCAGAATCGATGGAAGGTCCTACGCCTATTTCCGCTTTAATCCATGCCGCAACAATGGTAACAGCTGGTGTATTTATGGTTGCCAGAATGTCGCCACTATTTGAATTATCATCCGTGTCCTTAAGTGTGGTTATGATTGTCGGTGCGACAGGCGCGCTGATGTTGGGTTTATTGGCCTTTGTTGAAAATGATATTAAACGCGTGATTGCCTATTCAACGATGTCTCAATTGGGTTATATGATGGCAGCCAATGGGGCATCCGCCTTTCATGCTGGTATTTTTCATTTAATAACACACGCTTGTTTTAAGGCATTATTATTTTTAGCAGCAGGGTCGGTCATTATTGCGATGCATCATGAACAAGATTTGCGAAAGATGGGCAATTTAAAAAAATATTTACCCGTTACCTATATAACCTTTTTAATTGGTGCATTGGCGCTTTCTGCTGTGCCACCAACAGCCGGATTTTTTTCAAAAGATGCTATTATTGATGCGGTGCGTCACAGTACGATTATCGGTGCACAATATTCATATTGGATGCTATTAATTGGCGCATTTGTGACAGCGTATTATATTTTCCGTGCTTTTTTTATGGCATTTCACACAGCTGAGCGTATGGATGAACATACCCGAGTGCATTTAAAAGAACATTGGATAATGTTGCTGCCATTAATTCTATTGGCGATTCCGTCATTATTGCTTGGTATTTTTGTAGTTAAGCCTATGCTATATGCTTCACCTGGATTTTTAGGAAAGAGTATTACAGTGTTGCCGCAATATAATGTGTTGGCACAGATGGCTACACAATTTCCGGGTGCTTGGAATACAATAAAAAATTGTGTTCACACATTGCCTTTCTGGTTCTCATTGTCTGGTATTGTTTCTGCTTGGATTACTGTGATTTTGCTGCCTAAAATGAATGGATTTTTTTACCGTCGTTTATCCTGGATTCGTGATTTATTAGTAGCACAATACGGGTTTGATATTTTTAATCATTGGTTTTTTACACGCGGCACGCTAAAAATGAGTGAATTCTTTTTTCACACAGGTGATTTAAAAGTACTGGATGCTGGTATGGTCGACGGATCCGGTCGAGGCGTTACGCGCATTTCTAGCTTATTACGCAAATTACAATCAGGCTATTTATATCATTATGCTTTGATAATGATTGTTGGCTTGTTGGGTTTTTTAGTTTGGATGATATATTAAACCCCAGAGCCCCGAGCGTAAGCGAGTGGAAGCGACGAAGAACGCAAATAAAATAAACAATATCAGTGAACGGTGTCAGGAAATAGGACACTGACATTTTTATGTAAAAAACGAGATATTAAAATGTTGAATAATTTTCCTATATTAAGCGCACTCATCTGGCTACCTATTTTCGGCGCTATCTTCGTCTTATTTTTTCGTGGAAAAAATAACGAAAAAAAAGCGCGTTATATCGCCTTAATTATTTCAATCGTGCCATTAATATTGTGCGCCCTGATGGTGTGGAAATTTAATTATCATACTGCAGCAATGCAATTTCGTGAGCGTCTAAATTGGTTGCCCGTGCTGCATATTAATTATGATATTGGGGTTGATGGTATTTCGCTCCCCCTCATTATTTTAACTTGTTTTACAACCCTTATTATTGTTTTGGTTTCGTATACCACGGTTCATGATAAAGTTGCTGAATATTTAGCAACCTTTTTAGTGATGCAGGGTACAGTGATTGGTGTCTTTGCATCGATTGATGCAATTTTATTTTATTTTTTTTGGGAAAGCATGTTGATTCCGATGTATTTGAGCATTGGTATTTGGGGTGGTGTAAATCGTTCTTATGCTGCGATGAAATTTTTTATTTACACTTTTTTTGGTTCTGCTTTATTACTGGTTGTTCTTTTATATTTGGGGTTGCATGCAAAGAGTTTTGATATTTTGAATTTTTATAAAATGACATTGCCACTTAAGGTGCAAATTTTAATTTTTATAGGATTTTTACTGGCATTTGCAATCAAAGTGCCGATGTGGCCATTCCATACTTGGTTACCGGATGCGCATACGGAAGCACCAACGGGGGGTTCTGTTGTCTTGGCTGCTTTAATGTTAAAAATTGGTGGGTATGGATTTTTGCGATTCAGTTTGCCGATTGTGCCGGATGCAAGCCATAAATTGGCTTGGCTCATGATTGTTTTATCACTTATCAGCATTGTTTATATTGGCTTTATTGCAATTGTTCAAACTGACATGAAAAAATTAATTGCTTATTCGTCGATTTCGCATATGGGATTTGTGACTTTAGGCGCTTACATGGCATTATTAATTGTTGCGCGTACTGGCAATTTAAATGATGCGTATATGAGCATGGAAGGCGCGATGGTGCAAATGATTTCACATGCCTTTGGTGCGGGCGCTATGTTTATTGCGTTTGGTGTGTTATACGAACAACTGCATACGCGCAAAATTGCTAATTTTGGTGGTATTGCAAAAACGATGCCTGTCTTTGCTGCGTTTTTTATGTTGTATGCCATGTCAAATGTTGGATTGCCAGGCACATCTGGTTTCGTTGGTGAATTTATGATTTTATTGAGTATTTTTAAAACCAGTTTTTGGGTAACGTTCATTGCGGCTTCTATTTTAGTGATTGGTTCTGTTTATACATTATGGATGGTTAAACGTGTTTTCTTCGGACAAATTAAACATGAATCTGTTGCCCAATTAAAAGATGCAACTGGCGTTAATTTATTAATATTTATATTATTAGCAGTTCCTGTCGTTTGGATTGGTGTTGATCCTAACCCCATGTTAAATATGTTTCATGCGTCGATTGGGAATTTGTTGACGCTTGCGTCACGGTAACGTAATACGGAGCCGCAATGTGGAGCCATATACGCGTGAAGTGAGGTTCATCCCTTACGTAATAAAATAAAAGCAATGGTAATTCTGATGAACCGAACGGAACAAGTGTTGCGGTGATTTAGAGAAAAAAGAAAAGGTTTAGTCATGAATTTATTTAGCAGTTTAATGCGCATCCTCCCGGAAATTTTTCTGCTGGCAATGTCATGCATTATTTTAATGATTGGTGTGTTTTCAAAAAATGGCGCGCCGCGTCTTTCATTTTTTTTAACGCAATTGACACTGGTATTGACAGGAATATTAGCACTATTTATGACGGGTGGATTGCAAAAATGGGCTACCTATCTATTCCATCATATGATCGTCATTGATAGTCTATCATTTGTTTTAAAAATATTTATTTTAATTGGAATGCTGTTTACGTTTTGGTATTCACATTTATACAATAAAAACAATGGTATTCCTGCCAATGAATTTTATGTCTTGGGGTTATTGTCAACTTTAGGCATGATGGTTTTGGTTTCCGCTGCAAATTTTGTGACATTATTTTTAGGGCTAGAATTAATGTCATTGCCAATTTATGCGATGGTGGCATTAATGCGTTCAAGGGAACGCTGCATTGAAGCTGCAATAAAGTATTTTATTATTGGTGCGGTAGCATCAGGCATGTTGTTATATGGCTTGTCTTTATTTTTTGGCGCTACGCACAGCCTAGATTTATCAGTTGTTGCATCTGTGATTTCTGCAATGCCCGCTGACGCACATTTAATTTTAATATTTGGCTTGGTGTTTGTTATTGCGGGCATCGCTTTCAAATTAGGTGCAGCGCCATTCCATTCTTGGGTACCTGATGTGTACGATGGCGCACCCAACTCGGTGACATTATTGATTTCAGCAGCACCTAAAATTGCTGCATTTGGTTTGGCTATTCGTTTTTTTATGGATGCAGCGCCTGGATTGCATGTTCAATGGGATGAAGTGTTAATTGTGATTGCATTATTATCTATAGCAGTGGGTAATTTGGTTGCGCTTGTACAAACGAATATTAAAAGATTATTAGCGTATTCTTCGATTGCACAGATGGGTTATATGTTATTGGGTTTGGCCTGCGGCACCATCAGAGGTGAGTCTGCGGCATTATTTTATATGGTAACGTATGCACTGACGAGTTTGGGTGTGTTTGGCATGATCGTGTTGTTATCAAAAACAGGTTTTGAAGCCAATGAAATAAATGATTTCTCTGGCTTATCCCAACGCCAACCCTGGCTTGCATTGATGATGCTGTTGATGATGTTTTCACTCGCGGGTGTTCCGCCGCTCGTTGGATTTATTGCCAAAGTAGGGATTTTAGAAGCATTAATACGAAATCATTCCGTTTGGTTGGCGGTCATCGCCATTATTTTTGCCATTATCGGCGCATATTATTATATTCGTGTTGTTAAAGTTATGTATTTTGAAGAATCAAAGCAGCTTGAAAAAATAGAATGTCCCGCTAATCTAACAGCAGCGATGAGCATTAATGGATTAGCCGTTTTGTTATTAGGCATTTTTCCAAGTCAGTTATATGTCTTGTGTCATTTGGTGTTTTAATTCTCCCTAATGCTGTTAGAAATTTAAATTGCAATGTATTATCCTAGATTAATTTACAAGGAGTTTTAAATGCCTGAACGTGACCATTCAGCATGTGGTGTTGGAATGATTGTTAATTTCCATAAAAAAAAACTAGGTCGAGTAGCAAATCATCGTATTGTTGATGATGGATTAACGGTTTTAAAAAATTTCGATTATCGTTCCGGGTATAATTTAGTAACAGATGAAAGCGATGGTGCTGGTATTCGTTTTTATACGTTATCGACAAACTTTTTTCAAAAAAAAATAGATCAATGTAAATTTTCTGCACTGACAGGGGGAAAAAGCACAGCACACAAACTGAAAGACAAACACTACGCTATTGGACAATATTTTTTACCTTCCAATGCAATAAAAGAAAAAGAAGCGAAGAAGCTAATTGAGCGAAATTGTCTTGCCAATGGTTTGCGTGTTGCTGGCTGGCGAAATGTCAACACGGATGTGAATGATCATGTTTTGTCGAAAAAAGCCCGTCAAAAAAAGCCAGCAATCTGGCAGGCAATTTTAGTACCAGTTGAAACTGCAACGCGCATTGATGAGAACAAAGTCCGTCAAGCCGCATTAAATATTGTAAATGATGCTAGAACAAGAGGCGTTAATTTAAATATTGTTTCGCAAAGTAGCGAATCGATTGTGTATAAAGGCATGTTGCGTCCAGGCGGTGTGGCAAGTTTTTATCGTGATTTACAAGATAAAGCGTTTACTGCTTCAGCTGTTTCTGTTCATGCGCGTTTTGCAACCAATACAGATCCACAATGGGCAAACGCACAGCCTTGCCCTTTTTTTTGGTCCCATAATGGTGAATTAAATTCAGCGCAAGCAAATGCGGCGCAAATGCGCGCGCAATTAAATGCAAATAATTTTCAAGGAATTTATCCCAATAATAAACTATCTGATTCACTGCAGTTTGATGCTGATCTTGCTAATTTAATGGCGATGAAAAAGATTTCATTGGCTGAAGCATTTGTTCGATTGATGTCGCCCTCTAAATCGCCTGATGATTCCGCTGAGGTAAACGCAATGCTTGCTGTTTTTTGTGCGGAGCGAACACCCTATAATGGTCCTGCATTTGCCGTGGCGGCAAGTAATGGGTATTTTATGGCGAAATTAGATGATGTGGGTTTACGTCCAGCCCGTTATACGATTTTGGAGGATGTGCTGGGTAATCGACAATTTCATGCAGCATCAGATGATTATGTTACAACAACGCCAAAGGGTTGGAGAATAATTTGCAAAGGTATGTTAGAAGCGGGTGCTCTGTTAATGCTAACACCGGATGGAAAATTGCTTGAAACAAAGCAAATTTTAGAACAAATTAGCAATGCATATCAGAATGAACATACGCATGGAAAATATTTTCAAACGATATCGAAGCAAACGTTTGTCACTTTAGCGCCTATAAGTGGCATAACACCCAAACCATCACCCGATTTAAATCGAAGGTTATTTACGTCTGGTTGGGATTACGAAACAGTTGAGCATGTTGTTCGATACATGGCCGTTAATGGTACTGAACGTGTTGCTGCAATGGGTGATGATACACATCCATTATATACGCAGGGATTACCGCCACACATTTCCTATTTTTTCCATCAATTATTCGCACAAGTTTCAGCACCCCCCTTAGATTCAATCAAAGAATATGAACGATTTAATTTAGCAAGTACGTTAGGAGCGCGACTAAACGCAATTAAAGAGGCAAAACAAATCAGCATTGCCTCCCCTATTTTATCGTTCGAAATATTCAGAGCAATTGAACAGACAATGCGTGTTAGAACACATATTCTGGATATGACATTCTCAATTCCCGCTACTGCAGAATGTATGCGTATTGCGCTTAAAAAATTACTCATGGCTGCTGAAAAGGCTGCAATAATAGGTGGTATTTTAATTTTGAGCGACAAAAATGTTTCTGATAAACGTGCAACAATTCCTGACATGATTGCCGTTGCTGCTGTTAGAAAACACTTGGAAAATAAAAATTTAATTCGCAGTGTTTCCATTCTTGCCGATTCTTATCAAGTATCTGGGCCACATCAAACCGCAGCATTGCTGGCCGTCGGTGCCAATGCGATTTATGCACGTGGTGTGCATGAAAAATTACATGCGCTGTATCCAAATGATAAAAGCAAAACAGAATGCTATCGAAGCGCATCTGAAAAATCTTTGCTTAAAACCATGGGAAAAATGGGTATTACAGATATTAATAATTACTGCGGTGGAAAATTATTGTCTGCATTGGGGTTAAATTTTAATGATGATGAAAATGATCCTCATGATCCGTATCCCACTTCTTTGGCGCGTATTTTTGGCGGTTTTTATTCTCCCTTGAAAGGGATTAGTTTAGGGCATATTGCAGCGCATGTCGGCATTCGTCATACCCAGGCCTTCGATAAAAAGAATGATTTTTCAAAATTATACCGATCAGGTTATTACATGCCTGAAAAAAAGGGTATTAAACATGGTTTTGGTCCTGAGGTTATTAATGCGTTTACAGATTTTTTAAAAGACGAAGAAGTTCGTGCTGTTATATATCGTCTGCATAAGCTATTAGAAAAAAAGGGGATTGGTGATTTTATTAATCCCGCTGATTTTGTAGTTGAAAAAGGATTTTTAGATTCGAGTAAAAAGGTGAATGGTTTTTACCCGTCTACATATTTAGAAAAATTTAAAGTTTCTTCTGCTTTTAAATTATTATCAGATAAAATTGTCGCTTATAATAAAAAACATCCAACATCAATCAGTCATTTATTTCAGGTTGCGGAAAATACCCATGCAGGTGAATTATTGAGATTAACTGATGATCCGCGCATTCAATTGCAAACACAAGAAGCTATTCGCAAGCATTTATTCAGTGGCAGTATGAGTCAAGGTGCATTAACAGTTGAAGCACATGCAGCATTGGTTACTGGCATGAATGCCATTGGCTGTCTGTCGGCCTCAGGTGAGGGTGGCGAGGATCAAAAAGAACTGCGTGATCCACTAACATCCAGCCGCAGTAAGCAGGTTGCCTCAGCCCGTTTTGGCGTGAGTGCAATGCAATTGATTGCAGCTGTAGAAGTAGAGTGGAAAGGTGCGCAAGGCGCTAAACCGGGTGAGGGGGGTGAAATACCTGGCTCTAAAATTACAATTCGTTTTGCAGCGCAACGCGGTGGGTTACCTGGTGTTGGTTTTATCAGTCCCCCGCCGCATCATGACGTTTATTCAATTGAAGATTTACATCAGATTATTTACGACATTAAACGTGTTAATCCTAATATTAGCGTTTGCGTGAAATTAGTGGCTTCTGAAGGCATCGGAACCATTGCTGTTGGTGTAGTAAAAGCAGGTGCTGATGAAATTAATATTGCGGGAAATTCGGGTGGTACAGGGGCTGCATTGCAGTCCAGCATTAAACACGCCGGCATGCCTGCTGAAATTGGATTGGCAGAAGTGAATAAAGCACTACAAAAAACAGCTTATCGCGATCTCGTTAAATTGCGTACCAGCGGTGGATTTAAAACAGCTGACGATATTATTACAGCGGCGATTTTTGGAGCGGATGATTTTGAATTGGGTACAACCGCAATGCTTACCATGGGTTGTAAAATGCAACGCACATGTAATAAAAGTTGTCAGCCGGGTGTTGCTATTGATGGGCATTTATTTAAAGGTGATCAATTAAACGTTGAGCGTTATTTTGTTAATTTAGCAGCAGCTATTCAAGAAAAATTAGTTTTATTGGGTGTAAAAAATATACGTGATATTCGTGGCCGCACTGAATTACTATCATTAATTAATCCAGAATTAGAAAAATTATATGATTTTTCAGCTATTTTAGATCGTAGTCATTTACCGCCTGCTTTGTCAAAAGAACAAATTGCGCAAGCATTTGAAAAACGAAAAAAATTATTTTGCAATCCAAAAGAGGATGCGTTAGTTAAAGAAATAAAGCATTTTTTTGAAGAAAATCCAACAGGCATTTTTATTGCTAAAAAAATTGTATTAACAACCGCTGATCGTAGTTTTGGTGCGCGTATTGCTGGTGAGTTTGTCAAACATTTGGAAGCCAACCGCACTGCAAAAATTATTTTAAACACAGAAGGTGTTGCAGGGCAAAGTTTTGGATTTGTCACACCGCCCAATATGACGCTTAATCATCATGGCCATGTTCAAGATGGTTGTGGAAAAAGTATGACGGGCGGTGAATTAATCATTCGCACACCACACAAACAAGTTGCAGGAAATGCTGCATTTTATGGTATTTATGGTGGAAAAGTATTTATCCAAGGTTCAGTTGGGCATCGTTTTGGTATTGTGATGAAGGGCGGTCAAATTGTACTTGATGGTGATGCAGGTGATTTTGCGTGTGAATATATGACATCGGGAACAGTGATGTTTCTGGGTGCACTTGGAAAAGGCTTGTGTACAGGTGCGTCGGGCGGAATTGTATTTGTTTATGATGCTGATAATAAATTAAAATATTTAACCGATGCTGTTCGTGTTGCAACAGAGGAAGAATGCAAACCCTATTTAACAGTCATTGAAAAAATGTTGTGTGAACATATTCAAAAAACAGGTTCAGAAAAAGCAAAAAAAATAGTCATTAATTTTAAAAACGCATCACGTCATTTTAAAATACTTATCCCAAAAGAAATGGATAATATTAAAACCCTGCGCAATGTGATTGATGTCATTAAAACGTATCAATTACGTGGCATGCCATTAACACCGGGTATGCAAGTGTGGTTTGAACAAAAAATATTAATGATTTTTGAAACACAAACCCAGTTTTTAGAAAAAGATTTTAAAACATTT
>Ga0155553_126_pt1 | contig 14464 bp, 9 predicted proteins | sample RifCSPhighO2_12_FD_107210 | JGI IMG/M metagenome (GOLD analysis project Ga0155553, IMG submission 107210) | Gammaproteobacteria bacterium RIFCSPHIGHO2_12_FULL_38_11
TCTTTTTTTGCAGAATACATTCGATTTGTAAAATAACCCGGAATCGCCGCAAGCTGTTCTCCGATAAAAATAAGCGGCGTGCGTTCACGTTCCCACGGTGGGATATGAGCTGATTGAAAATTTTTTTTAAGACTTCGATTGGTATGTTTCCTAAAGGCAATACTCACAGAATCAATTGAGGAAACTAAACCTTGTCCTTGCACTAAAACAGCATATAAGCGACCCACTCCTTGTAAGTCAACCGGAGATTTTAAATCCCAATTGATTTTATCAGGATGTGAAAATAAAGATTCACACGTTAAATACAAATCATCTCGATAACGCCTCAATGCTACATTTTTCCATTTCACACACGGCATACGGTCCTGATTTGCATTTAAAACATCGTTTAAAATTGTATTTAATTTTTTTTCGTTGGGTAAGTAATCAATAAATTGTTTCATCCAATAACGCAAAACAAATTTGCGTTTACTGAGATCAATATTCAATAATTTTTTTACCGAAAGTGTATTTTCTATAGAGCCTTTACATTCCTGGTAGATATCAAAAAGAAAATGTTCTAATAATTCATTTGCCTCAGCACAATGCGATGCACTACGGGCGATGGTTTCTGTAATGCTTGGCCATCGTGATTTTACAAGTGTAAGAACGTCATGACGAATAAAATTACGGGTAAATGTTGTATTGAGATTGGATGTATCTTCAATCCATGATAATTGATGCTGTTTAGCATAATCATTAATTTTTGAGCGTGAAAAAGCAAGCAACGGTCTTGCATGATAGCCTTTTGCAAAGCGCTTTATTGTTGGCATTGCAGAAAGACCAGCAACACCAGCGCCGCGAAATAATTGTAGAAGTAGTGTTTCAGCCTGATCATCTTGATGATGTGCGGTTAGCAAAATATCATTTTCACCTATACAATCAGCTAATATTCCATAGCGCTGTTCACGCGCGATGGCTTCAAGGCTGAAAGCATTTTCATTTTTAATATTGATAATCTGCTCTATAAAGGGGACTTCATATTCCTGACAGACTGTTGCACAGTGTTTAGCCCAAGAAGCTGCTTGAGGATGAAGTTGATGATTAATATGAACTGCATTTAATTGAAGAGGAAAAGACGAACGTATTTGACAACATAAATCTAATAATACACGCGAATCTACCCCACCGCTAAATGCAAGCCAATAGATCTTATCAATGCCATGATGTAGAAAAAAATCACGAATTGCTTCAAGCATCAGCCTGCAATCCGTAAGACATCAGCCGTTTATAACGCTCTTTTAATAATGAGGATAACGGATAAGATTGCAGTTGAGTCAGTTCTTTAATTAAATACTTTTTGATTGATTGTGCCATTGCTTCAACGTGACGATGTGCGCCACCAAGGGGTTCTGAAATAACCCCATCGATTAACCCTAAATTTAAAATTCTATCCGCAGTCAATTGCATAGCAGATGCAGCTTCCGAAGCTTTCTCAGCACTTTTCCATAATATGGATGCACAACCCTCCGGCGAAATAACAGAATAAATAGCATATTGCAGCATTAAAACGCGATCACCCACGCCAATGGCAAGCGCCCCACCAGAACCTCCTTCGCCGATCACTGTGCAAATAATAGGTGTTTTAAGTTGAGAAAGGACGAATAAATTGCGTGCAATCGCTTCACTTTGATTCCGTTCTTCAGCGCCAATACCGGGATAAGCACCTGGCGTATCAATAAAAGTAATGATTGGTAATTGAAAACGTTCAGCCATTTTCATGATACGTAAAGCCTTTCGATAATCTTCTGGTTGCGGCATACCAAAATTACGTTCTATCTTTTCTTGCGTTTTACGGCCTTTTTCATGACCAATCACAGCAACAGGCTGGCCTTCTAAGCGAGCGATCCCAGCAATAATAGAAGGGCCAGAAGAAATCGCTCTATCGCCAAAAAGCTCATCGAAATCAGTAAAAATTTGGGGGATATAATCGATCGTATGCGGTCGTAAAGGATGGCGTGCAAGTTGGACGATCTGCCAGGGTGTTAATTTACTAAAAATATCTTTAATCAAATAGTTACATTTTATTTCAAGACGGTCAATTTCTTCGCTCAAATTAATATCAGCATCCGTACCGACCATCCGCAACTCTTGGATTTTTGCTTCCAATTCTGCTATGGGTTGCTCAAAATCAAGAAAATTAATATTCATCACTTTTTGGTGAACCTTTCAGGAAAAGCCTATATCATACCTAATATTCATGTTTTATGGCAGTTTAAAAAAGGACATTCATATTAACTGCCATAAATAAACACAAAACCATCGCTGTGTCATGAGAATAACATGGTGACTGTAGGAAAGCTCAAAGATGGAATCATTTTTTGTTCATTTACATGTACATACAGAATATTCATTACATGATGGATTAGCTTCTATTCCGTCACTTATTGAAAAAGCTGTCCGTCATCGCATGCCCGCCATTGCAATGACAGACTATAGCAATCTATTTGCTGCTGTGAAATTTTATCAGCAAGCAATTGCTGCTGGGATTAAACCCATCATTGGTACAGAGATTGAAATCATCCATGACGGTAATGCGACGACCACATCGCATCTAACCTTGCTTTGCCAAACAAATGAAGGTTACCAAAACCTCATCTCTTTACTCTCGCAAACGTATCTCACCAGCCAACACACTGGTAAACCATTGGTCCAAACATCCTGGTTGACACAAGAAAAATTGCAAGGGTTGATCGCCCTATCAGGTGCAGAAGAAGGCGATATAGGACAAGCATTACTATCACAAAATGAAGATGCCGCAATAAAATGTTTGCATTTTTGGCAAACAGTATTCCCAAATCGTTTTTATTTAGAAGTAAAACGCATCGGTAACGCAAACGAACATTTATACATTAAACAGGCTGTCAAGCTTGCTGAAACATTTTCAATACCCCTGATTGCAACCAATGGTGTTCGGTTTCTCAATCAAAGCGATTTTGAAGCACATGAAGCACGTGTTTGCATACAGTCTGGCATCACCCTAAACGATCCGCGCAGGCCACGCCTTTATACAGATCAACAATATTTACGAAGCCAAGCAGAAATGCATGCTTTATTTTCGGATATAAAAGAAGCTGTGATCAATACAGTTGAAGTTGCTAAACGCTGCAATGTTCATTTAAATATTGGCACCTATTTGCTACCGCATTTTAAAGTACCTCAGTGTGAAACTGCAGAAAGTTATCTTTCAAAAGCAGCAAAAGAAGGCCTTGAAACTCGCTTAAAAAAACGCTTCGATACAACCCATGAAAGTTTTGCTCAAGATAGATGTGCATATGATAAACGCCTCAGCGAAGAACTCACTGTCATCAATAATATGGGTTTTGCTGGATATTTTTTAATTGTGGCAGACTTCATCCAATGGGCTAAAGATAATCAAATTCCTGTAGGCCCTGGAAGAGGCTCAGGACCTGGATCACTCGTTGCTTATGCGCTTAACATTACGGATCTTGATCCCATTGAACTTGAATTACTATTTGAACGCTTTTTAAATCCTGAACGCGTTTCTATGCCGGACTTTGATATCGATTTTTGCATGGAAGGTCGCGATCGTGTCATTGAATACGTAATGAATAAGCACGGCCATGAAAGCGTTTCACAAATCATAACGTATGGCACAATGGCCGCAAAAGCGGTGGTGCGGGATGTTGGACGTGTTTTAGGGCTCAGTTATAGTTTCGTCGATAAAATCGCAAAACTTATTCCATTTGAATTAGGCATTACACTTGAAAAAGCCATCCTTCAAGAACCTACTTTACGAGAACGTTACGAGAAAGAAGAAGAAGTACGAACTTTAATTGACCTTGCAAAAAAATTAGAAGGGACCATACGTAATGTTGGCAAACATGCTGGCGGTATTGTCATCGCCCCTGGAAAACTCACCGATTTTGTTCCGCTTTATTGCGAACCCAACGATCCAGCTCATCCCGTCACACAATTCGACAAAGATGATATTGAGGCAGTCGGACTTGTAAAGTTTGACTTCCTGGGTTTAAAAACCTTAACGATGATCAATCGAGCATTACATATTATCAATGACACTCGAAGAAAGAATAACGAAAATCCAATCGATATTAGTCTCATTCCACTTCATGATGCTGCAACTTATTCATTATTAAAGGCCTATAAAACAACCGCTGTATTTCAACTTGAATCGCATGGCATGCGTGACCTCATCAAACGTTTACAACCGGATTGCTTTGAAGATTTGATCGCGTTGGTAGCTTTATTTAGACCCGGCCCCTTACAAGCAGGTGCTGCAGATGATTTTATTAATCGTAAACATGGACGCTCAAAAATTATATACCCGCATCCAACGCTTGAACCAATTTTACGCCCTACTTACGGTGCAATTGTTTATCAAGAACAAGTCATGAAAATTGCGCAAGCGCTCGCTGGTTATACTTTGGGGTCAGCAGATCTTTTACGGAAAGCAATGGGCAAGAAAAAGCCTGAAGAAATGGCAAAACAACGAGAGATATTTTGTCGTGGTGCAGTGGAACGTGGCGTACATTTTGAAGTAGCAAGTCATATCTTTGATGCGATGGAAAAATTTGCTGGCTATGGTTTTAACAAATCACACTCTGCTGCTTATGCTTTAATTGCGTATCAAACAGCATGGCTGAAAGCGCACTACCCTGCCGCATTTATGGCTGCAGTATTATCATCCGATATGGACCGTACTGAAAAAATTATTGTGTTACTTGATGAATGTCAATCGTTAAAGTTACATGTCTCTCCACCTGACATTAATAAAAGCAATTATTTCTTCACTGTTGTTGATCATCAACATCTTTTATATGGGTTAGGCGCAATTAAAGGGCTAGGAAGTGCTGCAATGGATAATATCATCATAACACGAGATCAACAGGGTCCTTTTAAAGATCTTTTTGACTTTTGTAAACGCGTTGATTTACGAAAAATTAATAAACGTGTTCTTGAAGCATTAATCAAATCTGGATCTTTCGATACTTTTGGTAAACATCGCGCTACATTATTTGCATCACTTCAAACAGCATTACAACAAGCGGAACAAACAGCTCATAATTTAAGTTCAGGTCAACACGACTTATTGGATACCGTAATCGAAAAACAAAATGAAACCACACCTTATCTTGATGCTCCGCCTTGGGATGAAAAATTACAACTACAAGGTGAAAAAGAAACCTTAGGATTTTATTTAACAGGTCACCCACTAAATCCTTATTTAAAAGAACTTTCTGCTTTTACTTCAGGAAGAATTGCAGATCTTCGCCCTACAAATAAAATGATTCGTATCGCTGGCATGATTAATTCTTTACGAACAAAACAAACAAAACGTGGCGATCGCATTGCCATTTTAACTTTAGACGATGGAACTGCGCAAATTGAAGCTGTATGTTTTTCAGAATGTTTTCAAAAAAATCGATCTTTGCTCAATGAAGATCAAATGATTATTATCGAAGGCGAAGTCAGTATTGATGAAATGACTGAAAACACACGAATTGTGTGTCATGAAATATTGACAATCGAATTGGCACGAGAACGATTTGCAAAATGTTTACAAATTCAACTCTCTTCACTAGATGAGGTGGATATCCCTATACTGCAGCAATTACTTAACCAATATAAGAATGGATCTTGTCCAATTGTATTTCACTATCTCCTCGAGGATGCTAAAATTGATATTAAACTAGGTAAAAAATGGCATGTTAAACCAACAGATGTTTTTTTGACAAACATTCAAAATCTTCTTTCCCCCTCGCGGCTTGATTTTATTTATTAATGAGGAACTTTTATGCCAAGTAAATATGAAACTATTCCATCAGATCAAATCATTAAAAAAACGGCTGAAGCTTTACAAAAAAATGGTATGACGACCTACATCGTCGATAATGGGGAAACAGCCAAACAAAAAGTATTAAGCTTAATTCCGCTTGATGCGGAAGTCATGAATATGACATCCGTTACATTGGATACCATTGGTTTATCAAAAGAAATTGCTGAATCTGGGAAATATTTTTCTGCTCGGAAAAAATCTTACACATTGGATGAGAAAAAACAAAGTAAAGAAATTCATCAATTGCGTTCAATTCCTGACTGGACTGTTGGCAGTGTTCATGCAGTCACTGAAGATGGTTCAATCATGGTTGCTTCACAGTCAGGGAGTCAACTTGCAGCGTATACTTTTGGCTCTGATCATCTCATTTGGGTTATCGGCGCCCAAAAAATTGTGAAAAATGTTGATGAAGGTTTTAAACGTATTTACGAACATTGCCTACCACTTGAAAGTAAACGTGCACAGGAAGCTTACGGCGTTCCGGGAAGTGCAGTCAATAAGATATTTATTCTAAATAAAGAAATTAAAAAAGATAGAATAACTGTGATACTTGTAAAGGAAAAATTAGGGTTTTAATTCACTCGTAAATGTTTGGAGATAATCCGTCATCGTTTTAATAGTGACGCCTACAATCGCCATAATTTTGCCAAGTTTTGAATAGGTTGTTCTGAAAAAGTAACCGTTCATGGCCGTGAACGGTTACCTGAAAAACGATTCCTAAAATAGTATATTATTTCTATTCGCGCAGGGGATAGTTGCAATTATTACTTCCAGTTATTTGTCAACCTATCCTGGGAACCTTTAGATTTATTTATTGTATCAATAGCTGTAGTTAAAGCTTCTGCTAAACCAGAGTTATTATACTCATTGTTATTGGTACGATCAAAGTGGTTGGAATGCTGTTTCAAATATTTGTTACTTAAGTCCGCATTCTCCAACTGTGCTTGTTGCATTAAGTCAATAAGTTCATCGTGAGTAGATTTACTCATTAACAGCTTATTTGTTTTCTTAGCAAGGGCAATCCTGTCATCTGTTAATTCCGGATTTCTAAAAAGTGAAGTTACGCCCTCACGACTTTTTATAAATTTATTAATTATAGCAACCAAGTTTCGTTTTAATTGCTCGAGTTCAAATTTTAATTCTGCATCTAAATTTTTACCACTCTTCATAATGCCCCCTATACTTTTAGTGATTAACTATTTAAGAGTGTATAAGAATATTTATTAAAATTAAATGTATTTTAACTGGATTGATTAAAAAAAATACTAATTCTGATAAACTTTGATTTTTGATTTCTTTGTTTGGCTTTGCTTGTAAAGCTGATATTCTAAACCACCATCACTATTTTGTACTTGCTCAGCATAAATATCATACTGTTTTTGATCAGTCACTGTACCCTCTTTAACCGATTGTAAAGCAACTAATGCATAACCACTAGGAAGTTTAGCAATACCGTAAGTCATTTTCGCTTTCACCATTTCTGGGTGCGGCAGTCGAAATGCGGTATCTAAAATGGCAGGATCAACTTTAGTAGAATAGCGAGAGATGGTCCCAACATTTGTCCATGTTAAATGATTCACAGCAATAAAATGGGTAGGATCTTCACCTGCAATCAATTTTGTTTTCAGATTATTTGCAAATTGAGCTGCGCGTTGATCTGCTTCATCTGTTTTTAATTTATCTTCAATTTGTTTATGAATATCTTTTAAAGGCAAAAGTGTTGAAGGCATATGTGATTTAATACGAAGCACAATTACCGCATCAGCATTTAATTGAATAACATCGCTATTATTTTGCAAACTAAGAACATCATTACTAAAAGCAGCAGTACGCACTTTTTTATTTTGTGTAATATCCTTTCCACCTTTATCTCTTGAAAATAAGTCACTGGTTTGAATGGGTAGACTTAATGTCTTCGCTGCAAATTGCAAAGAATCTGGGTGTTCGTAAGTAAGATTAGCCATTTGCTCACGGAGCTCTGCAAACTTTTCTTCAGCATATTGACGTGCGTATGCTTCTTTTACCTTATTTTTGACTTGATCAAAGGTTTGCACCTGGGGAGCTTGCACATCAACTACTTTAAGAATCACAAATCCTTTATTCGTTTTGATTAAATTAGAAAGTTCATCTTTTTTATTCAATTGTGAAACGGCTTTTTGTAATTCAAGTGGAACATCATTAAGGATTATCCATTGTTGCGCATTCAAATGATGCGAATAAATACTGGCTAATTTAGAAAAACTTTCCCCATTTTTTAATGCGACTAAAACAGCATTCGCTTTGTTTTGTGCCTTAACGATATCTTCTTGAGATGAATCTTCAGATACTAAAATTTGAATATCGGCCAATTTCCATTTCATTGGCTGAGTATATGAATTGATATTTTCGTTATATGAGTTTTTTAATACACTGTCACTTGGATTAACTTTACTAGCTAAATCTTTTTGTGAAAGCATAATATATTCAATGTTCACTTGTTCTGGCGTCATAAAATCGATTTTATGCGCTGTGTAATATTGCTTTATTCTTTCTTCAGGAATCATCATCACTTGTGATAAAAATATTTGTTGTGGGATATTAACATATTCGATATCTCTACTTTGATTAACTAATGCTATTGTATCTTTAATTTCTTGCGGCAAAGCAAAAGAGGTAAAGATAATACCAAGCTTAGGTTGATCAATTAATAATGTTGTCTTAATAAGATCAAGAAATTCATTCGTTGAGAGCATAGTTGACGCTAATAATTCTTGGAATCGTCCAACTGAAAAATGCCCATTAATTTGAAATTCAGGAATATTTTGTAAATAGGCATCAACTTGTTGATTTGAAATGAGAAAAGACTGATGAACCGAAGCCTGTTTTAAAACTTCGATATCAATTAATGCTTGAAGTGCTTGATTTTTAAGTGCTGCCTCATCTTTTGTGGTAATCGATTGGTTTGCACCATATTGCATTTGCACTTGACGACGCAAACGTTCATAAGCAACTGTTAACCGTTCTCGTGGAATATCAATGCCATTAACGGATGCAACAATTCTGTCGTTTGATCCGCCAACAAAATAACTATGTATGCCCCACAAAGCAAACGATAATATAACAACCGTTATGATCGTTCCTGCTATCCAACCTTGTGTATGATCACGAATGGTTTGCAGCATCGTGTTTGCTCTCTTTTATTTCGGAGTGGACGGGACTCGAACCCGCGACCCCCGGCGTGACAGGCCGGTATTCTAACCAACTGAACTACCACTCCTACAAAAATACTCATTATGGGTGCTGAGGGGATCGAACCCGCGACCTTCGCCTTGTAAGGGCGACGCTCTCCCAGCTGAGCTAAGCACCCTATCATTCATTGAGATGATAGAAAACGATTCCTGTCGAGGAATCTATTAAAAGTCACTATATTACGTGAGGTTTTGAAAAAAATCGAGAAATCTTAGCTGACTGCTTCCTCATTTTCTTCTTTTTTAACCGCTTCTTTTAAAGCTTTACCCGCTTTGAACCCAACAACTTTAACTGCGTTAATTTTGATCTTCTCACCGGTTGAGGGGTTGCGACCTTCGCGAGCAGCACGTTGCTTAACCGTAAAAGTACCAAAATTAACAATAACAACTGGATCGCCTTTCTGCAAAGAAATGGCTACACCTTCAAGAAAAGCATCTAACGCACGGGAAGCAGCTGCTTTTGTTAACTCTGCTTTTTCTGAAATAAGATCAATTAATTCTGCTCGATTCATAATTTTTCTCTCTATCCTTGTTAAACAAAAATTGCACTTAATGATCGTCCTTTAGCCGCAGCAACTGGTCTGCTGCGTAAAACTTCCTGTTTTGAAGGAGTACCTTAAGCAGAGTGATTTATACCAATAGGATGAAACTGATGTCAAGGATATTCAGTGTTCACCAGAATGTTAATGTGTTCTCACACGATCTGCTTTATCAGATTTTCGAATTTTTACTCGTTTTGTCATACTGCCGCCAACCAAAGAAGATTTGGATTTTTTTGATCTGCGTATAAGACGCTCGGCATAACCTTCCAGTGCTGCGCTCAAAACTTCGTCAATCCATCGTACCGGTTTAATGTTTAAATCTTGTTTAATGTTATCAGGAATTTCCTTCAAATCTTTTACATTTTCAACTGGGATGATGACATTTTTTATACCGCTACGATGTGCAGCTAATAATTTTTCCTTGACCCCGCCAATAGGCAATATTTCGCCGCGTAGTGTAATTTCACCGGTCATTGCATAATTTGCATGAACCGGCAATTGAGTAATCACTGAAACTAAAGCAGTACACATGCTAATTCCCGCACTCGGCCCATCTTTTGGTGTTGCCCCTTCGGGTACATGAATATGTATATCGTGTTTTTCAAAGAAGTTTTTAGGAATATTCAAAATTGCTGAACGCGCCCTCACGACAGAAAGCGCAGCTTGAATGGATTCTTGCATGACTTCACCCAATTGTCCCGTGTAAATCGCTTTACCTTTCCCAGGTAAAATAATCGCTTCAATGCTTAATAATTCTCCACCCACTTCTGTCCACGCAAGTCCTTTGACTTGACCAATTTGATCTTGTTGATCAGCAATATCGTAACGGAATCGCCTTACACCAAGATAATGCTCAAGATCATCAGGTTCAATTTTAGTTTTCGTTGCTTTTGTTTTTAATAAAATTTCTTTGACCACTTTACGACAAATTTTAGAAATTTCACGTTCAAGATTTCGAACACCCGCTTCTCGCGTATAGTATCGGATAATATCTTGTATTGCAGCAACAGGAATGTCTATTTCTGATGGCTTCAACCCTGCTGCTTGGATTTGTTTTAAAAGCAAATGACGAGATGCAATATTAACTTTTTCATCTTCGGTATAACCAGGAATTCGAATAATTTCCATGCGATCACGCAATGCTGGAGGAATATCCAGCGTATTTGCTGTTGCCATAAACATGACACTAGATAAATCATAGTCGACTTCAAGATAATGATCATTGAAAGAATGATTTTGTTCAGGATCTAGTACTTCAAGCAATGCTGATGCAGGATCGCCCCTAAAATCCATAGACATTTTATCGATTTCATCTAATAAAAAAAGAGGATTATTGACACCGATTTTTCCAAGTTTTTGAACAATTTTTCCTGGCATTGCACCAATATAGGTTCGTCTATGACCACGAATTTCTGCTTCATCACGCACACCACCCAATGACATGCGAACAAATTTACGTTTGGTTGCATTTGCGATAGATTGGCCCAGCGATGTTTTACCCACACCAGGAGGCCCAACTAAGCAAAGAATTGGCCCCTTTAATTTTTTTACACGCTTTTGCACTGCCAAATACTCAACAATACGTTCTTTTACTTCTTTTAAGCCATAATGCTCAGCTTCAAGGACTTTTTCAGCCGCATCAAGATCAATTTTTGATGTACTTTGTTTATTCCAGGGTAAAGTGAGCATGACATCGAGATAATTTCTGGAAACAGTTGCTTCTGCTGATTGCATTGGCATCGCACGCAATTTATTTAATTCAGCCTCACATTTTTCGCGTGCTTCTTTAGACATGCCCGATTGCTCAATTTTTTTAGCAATCGCTTCAAGTTCATTAGGAACATTTTCTATTTCATTTAATTCTTTTTGTATCGCTTTTATTTGTTCATTCAAATAATATTCGCGTTGTGTTTTTTCCATTTGTCGTTTCACACGACCACGAATTTTCTTTTCAACTTGCAGTAAATCAATTTCATTTTCAAGCAAAGACATTAATTTTTCAAGGCGTTTGGATAAATCTTCGATGTCTAATAGTTTTTGTTTTTCTTCTAATTTAATACTCAGGTGAGCTGCGATTGTATCGCCTAAACGGCTGCCATCTTCGATTGCAAGAATAGACGCCATAATTTCTGCAGGAATTTTACGATTTAATTTTACATATTGTTCAAATTGAGATTTAAGTGAACGGATAAAAATTTCAACTTCGCGATCATCTAAGTTGGTATCTTCAATTAATTCAACTTCAGCAAAAAAATAAGCTTCATTTTCGAAAAATTTAATAATTTTCCCGCGCTTTACACCTTCAACTAAAACTTTTACTGTACCATCTGGTAATTTGAGTAACTGTAGAACAGTTGCTAATGTTCCAATTAGATGGATGCCTTTTTCAGTGGGTTGATCTTCTGTTGCATTTTTTTGAGTCGCTAACAATATTTGTTTATCAGCCGCCATTGCAACTTCTAGTGCTTTAATCGAACGTTCACGCCCGACAAACAATGGTACAACCATATAGGGGTATACAACGACATCCCTCAAAGGCAATACAGGAACACTTAGATTTTTTATATCAGCATCAACTGGCACGGATACCATAGATGGCTTCTCCATTATCGTGAATTCATTATTGCATTAAGATCATTCAGCAGCAGATTGTTGCTGATCAAGATGTTCATAAATGATGATTGGTTTGGTCTCCCCATGAATGGTTGATTCATCAATAATAACTTTTGATACATGGTTTAAAGACGGCAGTTCATACATGATATCTAACAAAGCTTTTTCTAAGATCGAACGTAAGCCTCTAGCGCCCGTTTTTTTGTCTACGCAATGTTCGGCAATGGTCTGTAATGCAGCATCACGAAATTCTAACTCAACCCCTTCCATCTCAAACAATTTGCGATATTGTTTAACAAGCGCATTTTTGGGTTCAGTTAAAATCCTGATTAATGCATTAAGATCAAGCTCTTCAAGAGTTGCCGCAACAGGCAAACGACCAATTAATTCAGGAATTAAACCATACTTAATGAGGTCAGCAGGTTCTACTTCTTTGAATAAATTCGTAACGGTTTTACTATCATTTTTTCCATGAATTTCTGCAGCAAAACCAATGCCTGACTTTTCAGATCGGTCTCGAATAATTTTTTCAAGGCCAGCGAATGCGCCACCACAAATAAATAAAATATTACGTGTATCGACTTGAATAAATTCTTGTTGTGGATGTTTCCTGCCACCTTGAGGGGGAACGGATGCAACCGTTCCTTCAATTAATTTTAACAACGCTTGCTGTACGCCTTCTCCTGATACATCACGTGTGATGGATGGATTTTCCGATTTGCGTGAAATTTTATCGATTTCATCGATATAGACAATCCCCATTTGAGCTTTTGTCACGTCATAATCACAGCGTTGTAAAAGTTTTTGAATGATACTTTCAACATCTTCACCAACATATCCTGCTTCAGTGAGTGTGGTTGCATCAGCAATAACGAAGGGCACGTTTAACAATCGTGCGAGTGTTTCTGCAAGCAAAGTTTTACCGCTTCCTGTTGGGCCAATCAATAAAATATTACTTTTATTCAGCTCAATATCACTTTGTTTAACGTGTCGTAAGCGTTTGTAATGATTATAAACCGCAACAGATAACACTTTTTTAGCGTGTGTTTGGCCAATGACATATTCATCTAACGTTTTACAAATTTCTGTTGGTGTAGGTAATTTCGGTAGAATATCAGAAGCTTTGGTGGATTTATCTTCACGTGTTTCTTCATTAATGATATCGCTACAAAGAGAGACGCACTCATCACAAACATAAACTGATGGGCCCGCAATGAGTTTACGTACTTCGTGCTGGCTTTTGCCACAAAAAGAGCAGTGAAAAACTTTGCCATTACCGTTACGTTGATCATTACTCATATGAGAAAGCCTCTTTAAGTTTGTAATCTCTTAGATAGGGACGTTTTATCCAAAATCAACCGCTTACCCATATATATTCATCTTACGATTTATTGCTGCGGTAGTCGAGGATCTTGTCAATAATGCCATAAGCTGCCGCCTTTTCAGCGCTCATAAAATTATCTCTGTCTGTATCTTTTGCTATCACTTCTTCTGGCTGACCCGTATGTTTGGCTAAAATTTGATTTAATTTTGTACGTATTTTCAATGTTTCTTCAGCATGAATCGCAATATCTGAAGCTTGTCCTTGGATACCGCCTAAGGGTTGGTGAATCATGACACGAGCATTGGGAAGACAAAAACGCTTATTTTTAGTGCCGCCAGCGAGTAATAACGCACCCATACTTGCTGCCTGGCCGATGCATAAAGTACTCACATCTGGCTTGATAAACTGCATGGTATCGTAAATCGCAAGACCTGCTGTCACCACGCCTCCGGGAGAATTAATATAGATTGAAATATCTTTATCAGGGTTTTCTGATTCTAAAAATAACAACTGTGCTACGACTAAATTCGCAACATGATCGTCTATAGGCCCACCAAGAAAAATTAATCGATCTTTAAGAAGCCTTGAATAAATATCATAGGCACGCTCCCCTCTTGCTGTTTGTTCAACAACCATAGGGACCAGATTTGAGACTGTTGCTAAAGCAGTTTTAGTAGCCATAATGATTCCTTATCTTACTTTTATTATATACGATTTAGATCTATGTACGAATACCTTTCAATTCTGCATAAGACATCACCTTTTCGGTAACTGGGATATCTTTGATCAAGGTATCCAAAACAAGATCTTCCAGAATTTGAGCTTCTATACCACCCACTCGCTCTTTCGAAGAGAGCCATGCAATCACTTCTTGAGGATGCTCATAATGTGCTGCAAGTGA
>Ga0155553_162_pt3 | contig 14427 bp, 15 predicted proteins | sample RifCSPhighO2_12_FD_107210 | JGI IMG/M metagenome (GOLD analysis project Ga0155553, IMG submission 107210) | Gammaproteobacteria bacterium RIFCSPHIGHO2_12_FULL_38_11
CAGTCAGATGTGAAATATCGGCCAAGACTATCGCCCCTACCAAGTCTGCAATTTCGCGAAACATGGCCCAGTTGAACACCTGATAATACGAGCTCGCGCCCACAGTAATGAGTCTTGGCTTAAATTTCAGAGTCAGCTCACGAACCTGATCAAAATCGATCTCTTCTTTTTCATTCAAGCCATACTCATGAAAGTTGTATAAATGATGTGTGTAATGTGCCCGAGCGCCATGTGAAACATGCCCACCACTTTTCATACCTAAAGACAAGACAGCATCACCTGGCTCCAACAATGCAACATACACAGCAAGATTAGCCAAACTGCCAGAATAAGGTTGAACATTCGCATAGTTGTATGAAAACAGATCCGTTACTTTTGCAATGGCATACTCTTCAACCTGATCCGCCACCGCATCTCCCGGATACCAACGATGTTCCGGCAGCCCTTCAATTCGTCTATCCATAAGATTGCAGCCCAGGATTTCCTTCACTTGAGGATAGGCAATACACTCTGCGGCAATCAGATTGATATAGTCCTGATTAAAAGACTCACAGCCCTTCAAAATGTCTTGAATCATATGCATCTCCTGGAGTGTGGCGTCAAAAATTACAACCGTATTGTTCCCTGATAGCACTATACCACTGAATCATAAAACCGTTTAACCTAGATTCACATGTTGCTCAGATCAAACCTTATATGCAAAAATCATATATGCTCCGTCGCTGCACGCCCTTTCCAAACGATGGCTAGCATCAATAAATGGAGTGAAATCAATGGTGCACACTATTAATCATTTTATCGATGGTAAATTGATAAAAAGCAGGTCTGAAAAAGCATTACCTGTCTATAATCCTGCTACAGGTGAAATAACTGCACATACCCCCTGCGCCACTGCTTCAGAAATCAATGACGCTATTTCCGCTGCAAAAAAAGCATTTACAACATGGTCACAAGTCACTCCCTTAAAACGTGCACGCATACTTTTTAATTTCAAAGCACTGCTAGATGAAAATAGCGATGAATTAGCTAAAATGCTTACTTCAGAGCACGGGAAAACAATTGAAGATGCAAAAGGTGAAGTATTACGCGCTATTGAATTAGTCGAATTTTCCTGTGGCACGCCACATTTATTACAAGGAAATTATTCAGAAAATGCAGGTCCAGAAATTGATACCTATACAATCAAACAACCTTTAGGAATTTGTGTTGGCATTTCCCCTTTCAATTTTCCAATTATGATTTCAACATGGATGTTTATTCCTGCTATTGCTTGTGGCAACACTTTTATTTTGAAACCCTCCGAAAAAGACCCCTCTACAACGCTTTTTCTTGCAAAATTAATAACTGAAGCAGGATTACCCGCAGGCGTTTTAAATATTATTCACGGCGATAAAGAAACGGTTGATGCATTAATTACACATTCTGATATTGCCGCTGTGAGTGCTGTAGGCTCAACACCCGTTGCTGAATCGATTTATCAAACAGCAATTATGCATGGAAAACGTGCCCATACGTTTGGTGGTGCCAAAAATCACGGTGTCGTCATGCCTGATGCAAATATACATGAAGCCGCTGATGCAATCATTGGTGCTGCATTTGGCGCAGCAGGTGAACGCTGTATGGCTTTATCGGTTGCTGTTGCAGTTAGCAATTCGGTTGCAGATGCATTGGTTGAACAATTAACACAGAAAATTCCAAAATTAAAAATTGATTCTGGAATGAATAACAATGTGGATATGGGACCTTTAATTACAAAAGAACATGCAGCCAAGGTAAAAGAGTATATTAAGGTTGGCATGCAAGAAGGTGCAAAATTAATTGTGGATGGTCGCGAACTAAAAATAAAAAACCATGAAAATGGATTTTTTATCGGTGGCTGTTTGTTTGATTATGTTACTAAAAGCATGCGTATTTATAAGGAAGAAATTTTTGGACCTGTGTTATGTATTGTTCGTGTTGCCAACGTTGAAGAAGCACTTAATTTAATTAATGAAAATCCTTATGGAAATGGTGTTGCTGTATTTACGCGTGATGGCGGCACCGCTAGAGAATTTGCATCAAAAGTAACTGTGGGCATGATTGGGATTAACGTTCCCATTCCTGTGCCAGTGGCGTATCACACTTTCGGCGGTTGGAAACGCTCTATCTTTGGTGATATAGCAATGCATGGTAGTGAGAATGTGCAATTTTATACACGATCTAAAACAGTGACACTCCGATGGCCAAAAGAGTCTAAAACTAAAAGTGAATATCACCTGTTGAGCCATTAGGAGTATTTATGTTAACTATTGGATTTATTGGTCTTGGTAACATGGGTTCCCCCATGGTTAAGAATTTGCTAAAAAATAATTACACTGTGAAAGTGTATGACATTTCAAAAAATGCTATTGCCAATTGCGTTTCAGTGGGTGCTCATGCGTCAGAATCACTTATTGATATCGCAAAAGAATCCGATGTTATTATTACGATGTTGCAGACAGGTGATCAAGTAAAACAATGTTGCACTGGAAAACAAGGTATTTTTGCACATTTAAAATCAAATGCGTTATTTATTGATTGTTCTTCAATTGACATTCAATCTTCACGAGCATTACATCATGATGCGAAATCGCGACATATTGCTATGGTCGATGCACCTGTTTCCGGCGGTGTAGCGGGTGCCGAAAATGCGACACTGACTTTTATGGTTGGCGGCGAAGAAAATAATTTTAAACGTGCAGAAAAAATTTTAAGCGCAATGGGTAAAAAAATAATTTATGCCGGTGGCAATGGAAATGGCGTGGCTGCAAAAATTTGCAACAATATGATTTTAGGAATTTCCATGATTGCAGTTTCAGAAGCATTTGTATTGGCAGAGAAATTAGGATTGGATGCGAAAAAATTATTTGAAATTAGTTCTAATGCGTCAGGACAATGTTGGTCGCTCACCCATTATTGTCCATGGCCAAACATTTTACCCAATGTTCCCTCGAGTAATCATTATCAACCCGGATTTACCGCAAAAATGATGCTAAAAGATTTGCATTTAAGTCAGGATGCTGCAATAACGACACACGCAAACACCCCGCTGGCAAAACATGCAATGGATTTATATCAACAATTTGTCGAATCTAATACTGCCGAAATTGATTTTTCTGGGATAATTAATCTGCTGCTTCGCGCTGAATGTTAAGGAACCTGCATGCTTAATAAAATACTAGCCACATGGAAATCTGATCAAAAACGAATAGCGGTCATTTTTAATTCAACTCATTATACTTATTCAGAAATTTTTTTCATCAGTTCAATTGTTGCCAATAATTTATATCAGCAAGGAATAAGGAAGGGGTCAAGAATAGCTTTATTTATGAATAATAGGCCAGAATTAATCTACCTATATTTTGCAATTTTTAAATTAGGAGCAATAGCCGTTCCGATTAATTATCGTTATAAATCTGTTGAACTAAATACTGTTTTACAAAATTGTCAAGCAAATATGCTTATTACCGAATCAGAAAAAGAACAATACCTGACACGATTATCTTTAAAAATATTTTCTATTTCTGACGAATTTAATAAAAACTGGGATAATTTTAGTTTATTATTAGATAAAACAACTGCTCCCCATCCTGATATAGAGGTTAGAGAAGATGATTTGGGGGCTATTTTATATACTTCGGGATCTACCTCCCAGCCAAAAGGGGTGATGCATTCTCATCATACTCTTTTTGCGGCAGCGCAAAATTTAATAAAAACCATTAATCAAAATGAAACCTGTATAAGCGGTATCACATTGCCAATTTGTCATATTGCTGGAATGATTGGTCAAGTTATTTCAACTCTTCTCGTCGGTGGAAAAATTATTTTATTTCCTAAATTCGATCCCGTCTCCCTTGTTAAAGCGATTGAAAAGCATAAAATTACGCATTTACAAATGGTGCCTATTAACTTAGTGGAATTGGTTAATTATGTCGATCAAACACATGCTGATTTAACGAGTCTTCGCTGTGTGATGGTAGGAGGGGACAAGGTTCCAGAAACAATACAAGAAAAATTTTTAAAATTAACGCATTGTTATATTACAGAAGTAATGGGAATGACTGAATCATTTTCTTACTGTGTTAATTTATTGCAAAATACAAAAAAATTAGGTTCTGTTGGACAGGCTGCGGCAGGGGTAGAAATCAATATTGTAGATAAATACGATCATGCTGTTAAAAATCTTGAGGTAGGTGAAATTAAAATTCATTCACAAGCCAATATGATTGGATATTGGAAAAATCGCAAGGAAACTATAAAAACATTGAAAAATGGCTGGATTTACAGTGGTGATTTAGCTTATCAAGATCAAGATAAATTTATTTGGTTTGTTGGCAGAAAAAAACAATTGATTATCCGTGGCGGATCAAATATTTCACCACAAGAAGTAGAAAATGTTTTAATTCAACACCCTTCCATTAAAGAAACATGTGTTGTTGGCTACCCTGATCAAAACCTCAATCAAATTGTTTGTGCTTGTGTTGTATTAAATAATCAAGTTGCATTATCCTTGCAGGATATTAAAAATTTTTGTAAAAACCTACTTTCTGATTATAAAACTCCAGAAAAACTATTTATTTTTAAAAAATTACCGCGCAATGCAACAGGTAAATTAGATCGTAAAAAAATAATAGCCACAGCATTAAAACTACACAATCAGCACATCGATGACGATCAAGATTGCTGAATGAGCATACTTCTTTTACAATCATCGCACGATAGATTCCTAATTTAATCTGAGGAGATGATGATGCACATTGAAAACATAGGTGACAATGAACATTTTGAGTATAAAGGTAATCTTTTCGTGGGAATGATAAATGAATAATCATAATGCCTGGGATTTTGATAGCCATATTTACAAGGATCTTGTTGCTACAAAAAAATTTATTTATGATCCGTGTAAAATGATAGTTTCCACACCGATAACAGAACCTGAGAGCGCTGAATATGGTGCTTTTGCATTTACACTAAATGGTTTTAACGTAAGATTTCGCGTTGCAAAAATAACACCGACTAAAATAGGACAATTTGTAACATTGTGGAAAAGATCAGCAAGTGGTCCCATTCAACCATTTGATGCTTCTGACCCAGTGGATTTTTTTGTTATTAGCGTTCGAAGCGGTGAAAATTTCGGGCAATTTGTATTTCCAAAATCTATTCTATGTGAACAAAACGTATTTTCGGTAAATTCAAAAGGTGGTAAGCGCGCTATTCGAGTTTACCCGCCGTGGGATGAAACCACGAGTAGGCAAGCTAAAAAAACACAAGAATGGCAGACGAAATATTTTTTAACAATACCAAAAAACAGACCAATAGCGCATGAACGAGCCAACTTACTCTATTCAGACGATTTGTTGTAAAAATCAGTCAAGATGGTTTGCCTGATGAATTAATCGCATCACAAAAATTATATCGTATATTTTGCAGTGTTAATTTTGTATTCCTTCACATTTTCAATCGAAAACATTTAAATCTCACGCCATCTTGGACGCCAAGTTGTCCAAGTTATTTCGCACATGTTCCCAAGCAATAATTTTGACGCGCAACCGCCAGGAAACGCTCACTTTTTTGAGTATGAAAAAAGTGAGACCAAGAATGAAAAGTATCTTTTAAAAGAATTTTTTCATTTTTTCTTTCTAATACGACAGATTGAATAGATTGTGCAGCTTCTTTGTATGAATCAGCTTTTGCAAGGTCAATTAGATTTTGATACTGCAGCTCAGAAAACGCAAGCTGATTCATAACCATTGGATTAAACCTAGATACCCCTCTTTGTATATCTTCAATTTCTTTTAACATCATTGGAAATTGGAGCAGAAAAATATCACACAAAAAAACCATATCAATCTTTAAAAAGCCAGTTGTTAAATTTTTAGCGTTAATCTCAGGATGTGAAAATAATGCATGGAGGCGAAGATGATAAGTTTCCTCGCTCTCATTTTTAGCATGCTGAAGAAATACACTTACTTTTTCTTGAATTTTTCTAATAATAATCTGGTTAATGCGTTCCTGTAATGCAAATGAATAATACTGATCTAATGGTTGAATAGCATATTTAACATCAAAAGGATTTTTTGTTGCGAAATGCAAATGAAATGTATTTTTGTTATAAATAATCAAAGTTTTTATTGTCTCAAGGCTTTCTAATAATAAAAATGCCGCTTTGTCAACTTTCAACCCTTCAAAAAAAACACTAGATAACACTATCCACATTTGCAGAAGCGTATCATCATCCCACATCTTGACTTTGACTATTGTGTCATCCTGTTGCGAATATCGATAAATCGATAATTTCTTTTTTTTGATTTTGTCATAACAAGGTTCAAGCGGTAATTGCTTGATCATATATTCGTATGCTTGAAGCAAATAATGCGCTTCTAAAATTCTAATCATAGGTAAGACCTTCCCTATGCCAGAAACCTGTTCAAAACGAATATGGTCATCGCTTGAAAAATATACGCCCTCTACTGGAATAGTGGATATTCCGAGATGAGCAACGATCTCTGAATATGCATAGCTGCATGTCGCGTCTCCCCAACCATCATCCACACCACCATTTTTGTAGGTTTTTAAAAGGCTAGTGAGCCGACCTTGCATTATTTGATTATGTTCATTAAGTTGCAACCTAAATGACTGCATTCCTTTTTTCTTTCCGCACCCCGTGTTTCCATCGCGTAAAAATACATCGCTAATATGTCCTACATCAGGATTAAGCATGAGAAATCCTGTAGCTGAATAGGGCTTTGCGCCAGAGCACAATAATGATATCGAACGATTGGGATTGCCGTTTTTATTTAAAGATCCTTTTGCTGAAGGAATATTTGGCATTCGACAATATTTTCTCAATTCTTTTACGACGTTTGTTTCATCCCGTGTATTGTGATCAATTCGTTTAGCCGAAGGCATGCCAACACCACGACAAAATAATTTTCCGTCGCGCATTGCAATTTGCATATTTTTTTCTGATGTATAATCAGGTGATGAAGGATCAGAATTGAATGGCGTGTCATCTAATAATATAAGTGATTGCGCATCGTCAATGATTTTTCCACCATGATACAATATGACAAAGAATGATAGATGTTGATAATTTCTCAGCAACTCGAGTATCCTGTCATAGCATTTTTCATGACAGTAGAATTTAGATTTTCTCCACGATGAACAAAAAGCATCTCCTGACAGTGCAATCAAACTTCTCGCTTTGCTGATAAATAGCGTCATTTCATGCCATGCAATTTTATTTTTATTTGCGATATATTTATAAAAATCAAGATAGCTTGCATCAAATGTTTTTCGAGCGCGAATAATATCAATTGCGTCTGCATTTTGTAATAATTGTAGAAAAATATGTTTTTCGCAATGTGAATGGCGTTTTTGCCAAACAATACCCGCGCTTGAAATAGTCATTTCATAAAAATTTGCCTTTCCTGGCGTGTGATCCTTATTTGCAATCACTTTGGCAAATAACATTGCTTTGTCATCCGAAACTTTCAATGTTATCGATAAATAATAAAAAAGTATTTCAGCGCTATCACAATCCCATAAGTCCTCACCATCTCCTTCTCTTCCTGAATCATGATATAGCGCAGTAATTTGTAATAATTTAAGGTCTTCATCACTGATAGTAATATCATTCCACTTTTTGTAAAGGTTAGCCCAAGGAATAATATAAAATGCCACACGAGAAGCATGTGCAATGTCATGATAATAACGTGGGAATGGGGTTACACCTTTTTTCGTTGCATTTTTATATGGATATTGCAAAATCCCTTGGTGCAAGTATGCTGCATGCAGGGCAATATCATCAGAAAATATTGGCGCATTAATTGCAGTAAAAAAATCTATCGGTAATTCTTTTCGTTTTAGCAGCTCGGCGGCAAGTATCTGTAAATTTCGCATTATCAGCCCTATTTTTCGTTGGCGGTAATCCGTAACCTATTATGAATATCAAAAAATCATTTTCTTTTAGAATAACTTGGAAATAGTATAATAATTGATCATTATTGACAAGCTTAATTAGTAGCTTATATTTTCTTAACCTAATGTTAAATGTACGCTTCCTGATGGTGAGCACGTTAGAGATGATGCTGGACACAGTTCTGGAGCAATTACTGACAAATATATTGACGTTGAATTACGTGAACGCCATAATTCTGCTAAACGAAAGCGTATAAAACCAGAGTTCATCAATGAAAAATAAGTTTTAAAATTAACCATAGATATATCTGCATTGCTATTTATGAATAAGGAAATATGATGCCATCTCAACAAGGATTAGAAAGTGTGACGCAATGGGTAGCCTTTTCTCAAGGTGGATTTAATATTGCATTTGTGTCAGAAGAAGCATTATCTTCAGAAGTCAGTGGTTTATCAGGTTATTCTGGAAAAGTCGTTTTAAAATTACGGTATAAACCAGAAGAACCAACAGAGGAACCAAGTCGAAATTCAAGGTTATTTGAACAATTAAATCCTAGTTTTCCAGCAAAAACATTGCATATCAATCCAAAAAAATTTCGCTATCGTTTTGCGGAAGGGGTTTCCTTAGAAAACGGAGCACAGGAATTTCTTGAAAAAATTACTACATTAAAAGATGCTGACCAACAACTAGATGATGATGATGAAATATTAGTTTGGATATCCCCTTTTTTTACAAAATCTGAAACTAAAATTACAGATGAAGAATTATCTCAAAAAATAATCCAAATGTATAAGGATAACCGCTTGATGCCAGATGGCTGTGATCCAGACAATTTTAATAAACAAGAAAATCTGATTTGTATTGATCCCGGCTTTGCATTGCTTAGACAATCAATGTCTCCCGGGTCCCCAACAAGTCAGAAGGCATGGGAATCTTTAAACAAACCAGAATTGAAAGCACAATATAATCATTATTGGGAAATGTGTGGTGAAGACTATCCAAAAGCAGCCAATACGGTCCGAGCATTACTATTGATTGATAGCATGCCTGCTGAACAACAGCAATCATTACTAACTGCAATTCAGTTAAACGATAACAATGCATTATTAGAAAAATTATCATTACGCTACCAACTATTTGGCACTGATACTAATGATACAAATAGTTTTGTAATTCGACTAATGCAGACTCGTGATAGCCAAACGATGATATTTAGCAGTAGTTTATTTGCCTCACAGGCAGTTTCAATGATCACTTTTCCCAATAAAAATCAAGCAAGACCATTGCTACATAGTTTTATTGATCGCCTTAATGCGATGGAATTAAGAGCAAGACTTCCCTATGCACAGGCATATGATTTAGGGTCTTTATATAAAAGAGGCTGTGAACATGCGCTAATAAATTTTGATGAAGCAGAAAGATCCATTATTTTACAGTGTTGTAAAAATATTTTAGAAAGAATTTCTCAATTAAACATAGCGTTAAATTTTCCAGATGCTTTTTCATTTTTTAGATTTGATGGCATTATTGAATTTGATTCAGCATTTACCTTAGGAAATGCAATTTTTTTGCCGACTAAAAAATTACTAAATCGTCCATTGATCGATGTTGAAAGAACGATTGCACATGAAATATTTCATGTGCTTTCAAGAAATAATCCACAAATCGTAGATTCATGTTATGCAGTTTTAGGGTTTTCACGTACGAGTGAAGCAGATCAGCAGATAATCTCTCGAAAACTGGAAATACTTTCTAAAGATGGTGCGCTCATGACAAATCCTGATGTTGATTTGCCATTAAATCACAAAATTAGGGTAATGCATGAAGGCAGGCCAACAGATATTATTCCGCTAGTTTATTTGAAAGCTATTAAATCAGAATATCCATTAACACCTACTCCAAATTCTCTGCCTTTTTGCTTTAGTCTATTAAAATTAGATGATAGCGATGAATTGACTATGTTATCAGTAATAGATATTGAGGGTTTTTATGAAAATATTGGCAGAAATACTTCATATATATTACACCCAGAAGAAATAACAGCTGATCATTTTAAAATACTAATCTCTCCCAAGGGTGAAGAAGAAATACCTAATCCAGAATTAATCCATGCATTGTTGACTCATTTAAAACCACAACAAGCAGATACAACGGCGACAAGAAGAGAAAGAAATGGGAGTCTAATGTAATAAAATATAGCTTAAGAGTTTTCAAAGCGCCTGATTAATATATGTACTTATTAGGCGCTTTCGTATCACTTTTGATAGCAGACACAAAAGTGCCTAACCATGAACCGGTCATCAAAATTAACAAAATATTGATTAAAAATTTAAGGCGTTGGCTGTTGGCCTCCGTTAAAAAATCTAATAATAAAAATAGATCGCCAATTGCTTCTGGCAATACCGCATTGGATACAGACATTTCATGCAACATAAAATACGACATTTGGTTTTTAGCGGTGGTGGTGCAAAAGGTGTTGCCTATGCGGGAGCACATGCTGCACTCGAGCAAACTGGCGTATTATCATCTGTAGAAAAAATTTCTGGCGCATCTGCAGGCGCAATTATTTCTGCTTTTATTGCAGCTGGCATGAATTCTCAAGCATGTTACAGGCTTCTGCAAACAACATCCTACCCCGACTTATTAGGAAAACATTCGGGGCATTTTATTGGCTACAGATCTCCTGGTGAGACCTTGTTTACAAAGACAGGAGATCCATTAGAAGCTTTTATACGAGCGAATATTATTGCAGCCACAAAGAAAAATTTACAAAAAATAAACCCTGTAATAAATGCAGATTTAAATCCAATCGTTGAAAAAATTTTTGACAGAAATAATGAGAAACCCAACATTACTTTTCGTGATTTAAAAATCTGTGCTCAGTATTATCCGCAATATTTTAAAGAATGTGGTGTCACTGCAGTCACTCATCCGGCGGGTGATCTCAAAATATTTAATGCAAAAAATACACCTGATATTGAGAGTGCACTTGCATGTCGCGCATCAGCTTCACTACCTGTTTTTTTAGCACCTGCCAAAATAGGAAATGATTTATACATGGATGGGGGCTTTTATGATAATCTGCCTGACATCTGTTTTGATGCTGTCAATCCACAAGAAACTTTGTTATTTGCATTTGGTGAAGGTCCCGATGCGAGCAATCCACTTTTTCAAGCACTTTATGGAAAAAAAGAATCGCAATTTTATAAACCGAGTTTTTTTGAAAGTGTTTGTAGAAATAAGTTAATTCCAAAGCTTGCTGCTTTAAAAACACCTTATTACAATACGCATCAAAAGGAATTATCTTTTCAAAAAATACGTGATCGCTATCCATTACGAACTGTAGAACTAAGAACAGGTGAACTACTTACAACAAACTTTGATAGTGCGCAAAAAATTTCACGTCAACTTGCTGCATTTGGTTATTTGGATACGATTAATTACATTATTAATCATGATTTATATGATGAAAAATTATTTCAACATAACCTATTTTTTACACAATTGATTGAAAAATTTTTTGATGTTTTTCAAGAAATCAGAAAAAAAATTAATTCGCACGAACTACATAACCATTTTCATAAAGAAATGCTTGCATTACAAACAGTTCCACAAAATGACCCTTGCAAAGAAAAAATAGCCAGAGAAATGTTTTACAAAATAAAAAAACAGGCTGAAGACCATCCGACGGAGATTATCGGATTTTCATTAGCAAGCGCGGTAGAATGGCACAATGGCTGGTTATCTAGAAATCAACTTGGTATTGATATTTATGCAAAACACCTTATGCGCGCTCTTGAAGATCTTGAAAGAGATTGCTTTCGTCCATGAAATTGAGATTGCTTTATAAGTCATTTAAATGTATGCTTGCGCAAAATATATACAAAATGGATGATTTTTGTAAACCAATGCATATCAATTTGATCGGATCAACACATATTTCAACGTTTGGTTGTAAATAGTTCGATGACGATGGTTTCTATTCTCAAGCTGAATTTGCATCGAATCTATAATTCGTGCTTTTCCGCAACATACAAAAACCATCATCAGCGCGCTGCTAAAAAATCCACGCAATATGGATGCATTGATGTATGAGAATCCACGCTGGAATCCAAACTTGGAATTTTTTAAAAAATATTGCTCAAATATTCCTGGTGTTTCAGACGCAACTACTATGCAAGCGGTGCGGTCTGCCATAAAAGTTGAAATGGTGCAAAAAAATTCTCAAGCTGCTTTTGTAAAATTAATTGTTCTAAATCGAAGTGGATTTTTTACAACAACTGAAACTGCACATGTGGATATTGGAGTGATGACAACCATCCAGTCATTCATGGCGATGCCGGTGAGTCCGCAGTAGCATCACATTCCCAATTATTTAGCATGTACATATCAGCAAAGATTTATAAAAATATTTTTATAGCGAAACAAAACAGGTGTAAATGGTTATCAATACCCGCGCAAAAGCAAGAGGGTAAGTTGCGCAGTTGCGTTTCTTAGTAAATGCAACTGTGCAACATCATTGATTCGCAATTTTTATACGAAGCGTTTTGATTAAGACGTCAGTAGTAATAAGTCACATACGCCCGCGGTACGGCTACGCTGTAATGCGAACGTCATATTTGTTAAAAATCAAATATGACGTGCATAAGGCTACTAGATCACCCCTTGTCATTTTTTCTATTTTCCAACTTCTGGTTGTACTTGACAGTGAGCAGTAAACCCTGGTTCATCATGATTGCCCTTGCCAATCCACATAGTTCCATTTTGATTATATCTTGTAAATTGAACGCCGATAGTATATCGAGCACCCGCGTTAGAGATACATCCTGAAAACTTTATTGGCTGAGAGGTTTGTCCAGCAAATAAAGTATATTGAGGAGATGTCTTGCTTTGTCTACAGATAGTCACGTGGGGATATGATTTTCCACCAGGATACTCTCCCTTATAGTAGGTTAATCCATAATATGAATTAAGGCCGTCTCGCATGTTATTAGTGACTGTGCAAGTATAATAGCCTGGCGCGTTAAAGGTAACTGATGAAACAGAAGTCTTGGTAGGGCCGTTTGGGTTTTCATAGCCAAATTTACCTGTGACTTCTTTAGCAAGGCAATTACTGGATAGTAATATACATGTACCCAGTAAAATGATTTTCTTCATAAAAATATACTCCACATTTTATACTTAAATTATATAAAGTGATTATACGAAGTGGTATGTTTAAAATATTATCACATTTGCAGGAAGGTATGGCAAGTAAGAGCGTCACATACAAGTTGGCGATTATCATTCTGTTAATCCTTTAAGTTTTGCTTGTATTGCAGCCTTAATGAGCGCTCGAAACACATTTAATTCAAATCATATTTACTTTGAAGCAACTCAGTCGCCCGATATTTGCAAACAAGCAACGCGTTGCAGCTCTTGGGAAAACGTTAAGGCATACCATCAAGTAAGAGCAGTATACGAAGAATCCATTAATTTACTTGCATTGTCCATGCTTTACGACACGATCAAAAATAACATAAATGAAGACAAAAATAGGGTGTTGTGGTTACAAAAACAACTTGATGCTAATAAAAAAAAACAGTCCCCAAGCGAATTATCTGCAAGACAGTCAAACCTTATTGAAAACGTATTATTCCCCACACATAAAAAAATGGGCGGTACGATGTTATCCGTTATTGAAGGTTATTTTCAGCATGCAAAAAAATTAGTATCTCCTTCATGCGACACCACACCCAATAAAAAATTACACTTTTGCTTGCAAAAAGAAGCGACAACCGGCCACTTAAGCGCGAAGCGAAATAAATCCCTGCTGGATAAAATAAAAAAAGAACAAAAAAATAAAAAAGGTTCAGCATTTTTTCTTGCGGGCAATTCACACATAGAGAGCTGTTACCTTGCTAGCAAACACTGGCGAAAGACAAAGTACAGACAATAAGCCTACCCCAAGTACAATGTTTTTGTTCATTATGGATTCTCCAAAAGTCTGTGTGTAAATGTAGTTTTATTACGGCGTGACGGGAACAAGGCTACAGCCCGCGTAATTTCCTGTTGCTGTACAAGTTGCCGATGGACCTTGAAGATTGTAAATATTTCTGATTGAAAAAAGAGAATTTTTTAGGTTTTTCTTATAATTCAGTGGGTTGCAATGTGCAAGTTAGCTTGCGTATTGTGTGGACGTTTTCCAAATCATGCGCTATTATTATACGTATAGTATACGTATAAGAAGAGGTGACACATGCGTAAAAAATTAACCGTTTCAATAGATGCAGACGTTTACAAGGGATTGTACGACGTCATTGGCAAAAGACATATTAGTCATTTTCTTGAAAATCTTGCGCGTCCGTACGTCATTCATGCCGATCTTATGTCGGCCTATCAAGAAATGGCGGCCAACGAAGCAAGAGAACATCATGCAACTGAGTGGTCTGAAGGATTAATAGGAGATGCATCAGATGCAGATACGACGTGGTGATGTATGGTGGGTT
>Ga0155553_173_pt1 | contig 14357 bp, 14 predicted proteins | sample RifCSPhighO2_12_FD_107210 | JGI IMG/M metagenome (GOLD analysis project Ga0155553, IMG submission 107210) | Gammaproteobacteria bacterium RIFCSPHIGHO2_12_FULL_38_11
AAGATTCGCACGCAGGCTTCCGCCCGCGTTTCGGTGATAATCATATTTATTTGTTGTCGCGGTGCAACCCCATTTTTGCGACAAACAACATAAATCACCACGGAAACGCGCCCGGAAGGGTGCGTGCGAGGCATGTGGTGGATGTAAGGTTATTTATTTGCGTCGGATCGGTGGTTTCGATTCCTCATTCTCTACGTTCATTGACTCTATCTTAACTGGCGTCTGTGTCCGTGATGTAACAACAGACGAAATTGGGATCGAGGATGCTGCCACTTGATTCTTTACTGCATCCTGAACAGCGGTCAATGCGTCTCGCATATTCATAATTAATGCATTTGCTTCCCTAAAACTTTCACTGTTAGCAGGTGTTTCCTCTGAATCAAGTAATACCAAAAAACGACGCACCGCTTCAGCAGATTCTCCATATTCCTCGGCAACAATTTTATATTTACCTTCCACGTCACCTGAAGACAAGTTTAATTCTTTATATTCTTGAAACAAATCAGAATATTTTTTATTTAAGCGCACTATATTTGAAGCCATAAGAACAGCATTCTCCACCTGCCTAACATCACGCTCTGAAAAATTATTTTTAACAACAACTGCAGATATAACATTTTTAGCATTATCGATAGCCGTCTCAGCTCTTTTTTTAGAGTTTTTAGTAGAAATATCGTTTGCTGAAAGGCTATTAAGTTTCGCAGCCAATTCTTTCACTTGCAAATGAAACAATTTTTGTTTCACTTTTGATTTAAATTCGTTGCATTTATTTGTATACAGAGCATTAATTTCATTAAGTTTCACATTTAATGCATCAGATTTACAAGCTTGTACTGCCAAAGTAGCCGTTTTAATTTCCTTGGTTTCCAACGCATCCAGTTTTTTTAAAAATTCTTGGGCATCTTCAACAGAATTAATAGCGTTATTCTGAAATTTTACATCAATGATTGCAAAATAAGTTGTTTGCAATGCATCAATCGCATGAAATATTTTTTCTTGTGCACCCCTTATTTTCTCAGGTACAAACAAGATTCCATCCTTCTCAGATTGCAATTCTGCTTTTTGAGCTTCATTTAATTTCTCAAATGTGTCATTTGCAAAAGCAATATCCTGCCGAATAACACTTAATCCATCATCAACAATTTTAGACATTTTTGCTTTTACATCACTAACAATTGTAGCAATAGACGAACTATCAGCAACCAAATTTTCCATTTCATTCAAAATAGTATCGGATTTTTCGGATATTAAATTAATTTTATTTTTTGCATCTTCTTCAAAAGAATCAATTTTTTCTTTTACACTTTTCTCTAATGATTCCAGATTTCCCTTTTTAGCATCAATTTCACTTTTTAATGCGATTTTCGCAGCATCTAACGGATTCTCAAATTTACTGATTTTTTCATGCGCGATTTCTGCTGCCTCATTCACCGCACTCAAACACGCTTGAGCAGCATCAGAACTTTCCGCCTTTGAAATATCATTTTCAGCAGAAGCAATAGCAGTGTCTACTTTTTCCAAGGCAGCTTCTACTTCTCCTATTAATCCTATTTTTGCAGTTGCATTCGTTCTTAGTTTCTTTAAATCTAATACAAAATTTTCTGTCATGTAAGTTTGATACATTTCTTTTGCAGAATCACCCTCAATATCCGCAATGGCTTTTTCTGCTTCTTCAACCGCAACTTCAGCTTTTTTAATCAGCGCAGTATCAGGAATCGCAGCATCAGCCATCACTTCAAATGATAACAAGGTAACCGCATTACTATTTTCAGCATCAATAATTCCTTCATTTGCAGCAGCAATCACTTTTTTTGCCGCTTTAAAAAGCGCATCCACATTGTCAATCGCTTTTATCTTCAGATCTGCTTTGTCCTTTAACGCGGCAAATTGCGCTTCCAACTCATTGCATTTTGTACTTAGCAGTTTCGTTGCTTCATCCTCTCCAGCAGAAACAATCGCACTCTTAGCTTCTTTAAGCGCGATAGTTGCTTTTGAAATCAGAGCAGTTTCAGGAGTAGGTATATCTTCTGACGATAACTGCTTAATCTCAGCCTGATCAACAGCATTTTTAATCGCTGGTTCAACAAGACCAACAGCTGCGGTTGCAGTGGCAAGAAGTGTTTTTACATTTAGAATAGCTGCCGCTTTATCGGCTGCTGCTTTTTCTAGAGCAGCGGTTCTGGCGTTACCATTTGTTTTTATTGCGTTAACGTTGACAGATAATGCATCAACACGCTCTTTCAACTCCCCTTTCGCAGCCTCATCCAATTTCTCATATGCCTCTGTTGCAGCTTTAACTTTATCTTCAATATTTTTTAAATAGGTTTCAACTGCTGGAGCATTATCTAAAGCATTTATGGCATCTGCGGTCGCAACAGTAATATCTTTTTCTGCAATAAGAACTGCAGCATTTGCGGCGTTTATTTTTAATAATTTTGATTCCGCCGCTGCTTTTAAGCCCGCCTGTAATTTATCGAGCGAATCATGATGTGATTTTGCTGCAATTTCCGAACCCAATAAATTTTGTATGCTCTTTTTCGCATTAACAATTTCAACTGTTACTTTTGCAATCAATCCATCAGGACTTACAGACAATGCAGTTACTTCATCAGCATTTTTAGCCTTATCAAGCGCTACGGTTGCCGCCTTAACAGATTCTTTTGTTGTATCAAAAACATTCTCAGCTTGATTTATTTTTTCCAGCTTATCTTTTTTTGTTTTTTCTAATTCAGCTAGTTTTTGCTTAAGTGCAATGCTTGCCGCGGTCAAAGCTGCTGGCATCTCACCACCAGAAGTTTCGGTAATATTTTTTTCTGTTCGTTTCACTTCTTTTTCAGCTGCATTTGCAGCTGTAATTGCGGCATCAATGTCAACAGCATCAATCTCACTTTTATCTTTGGCAGCTTCAACTGCCTTGGTGGCTTCTATAACTTTTGTTTTCGCTTCTTCAAGACCTTTTATTGCTTCAGGTGGCATAAGCACTTTTGCATCTTTCACCGCAGCCGATGTAACTCCCACTGCCGCCGTTAACCCTGGACCAAATGACTGACCGCCATATTCAACATGCAAAAAACCTTTTGTTAACAGTGCATTAATTAATATTTCTTCGTCATCTGTAAATTCTCCCTCTACGCTAGCTACTGTGCGTATTTTTTTTGTTGCTAGATCCTTTGCATCTCTTACAATGGGCTTAACTGTTATTGCACGCACATCAAACCCAGCACTTTTCAATTCGACTTCTCGTGCAGCGCGTCGTTCATAGCATTGTTCTGCAATTAACAGGCATGATTCTTCCCATCCGATTATTTTGTTGTTATTCGCACTGCAGTGCCATTGCTCAATATCACCTGCTTTTACGCTGCAGCTTAGAACAATGTCCACTTTTTCTATTTTTTCCTCTGTTTTTGGTTGCCCTGGTACATTACTCGCAGCGATTGTCGCCACCGCTGTCAAATAGATGGTGCAAGTTTTTTTATCATCGCTAAAGTCAATACGATTTTCTGTGTCACTCTGATTTTTATTCGCAGTTAATTCAAACTTTTTATACTTTCTAACGCTTTTAATGGCTTCAGCTATTTTTTCTAATTTGTCTGACGCCATTGCTTTTAAAATAATTTCTTTTTGTTGGGCTTCATCTAATTCACCCAATGCCTTGTGCGTAACGGTATCCACCGTTGCTGTTGGCTTTAGTTTTGCTTTTTCTTCTTTTGTTTTTTTTGATGACTCAACAGAATCAATTTTATCTTTGAGTGCTGATCCCTTCGCTAATTCAACAAATTTAGCGCGCATTGCTTTTGCTTCTTCTTCGCTTTGATTACCTTTGGTATTATGAAAAGCGGCTATTTCATTTGTTTTTTTATAATCATCTAAAATTGCAAGTGCCGTCCAATCAGGGCAGGTTTTACCAAATTGCTTTGCCACCGCTGCTTTTTTTTCAAAGGTTGGTTTCGCTTTTGTAAAAACAGCAGTGATAGCGGTGTTAATATTTTTTTGAAGCGTTTTATTAAATTCTGCTATTTTTCCTGCCTCAAGCGACGAATCAATCTGAATAACCTTAATAGTTTCTTGATTTGCGCTAATTTCAATTTTCAATCGCGTAAAATGATTGTCATTCACATGCAGCACATAATCGAGCGTTAAAGGCTGCGTGCTTCTAGGCGCTTCTGCATCTAGTTTTGCTTTAAAAGCGACTAAGGTGTCTTGAAGTGATACCGCTTCTGATGGATGCTTTGCCAATTCGTCAGCATTTTCTGCTGCCTCTTCATCACTTTCCCCTTTTGTTGGCAATGGTTCACGAAGCGTGCCATCAGGCTGAGCTGAAATTAAACCAGCATATTGGTATCTGTGTTTTGTTCCATCTTTATTTAATTCTCGATCCTTTACCTGTTGTAAAACAGCGGCGACAATTTCAGCGTCAACCATCTCTGTTGGGTTTAAGGAAACCGTGAGTTTCTCAGATGCTGCTGCTTTTTTATCAATATCTGGCATAATCATACTCTCTCTTGTGGTTCACACGCAGGCTACCGCCCGCGTGTTATTTTATTTGTCATGCTCTTAGGCTCTGAGCTTGCATATAGCGCTAAATATAGTACAGATTAGTAAGAATTTTACGACAAAAACCTTAAGAAAGTGTTAAATTTTTAAGATATCCCAGTAATCTGACGATTTTGAGCACACAACAAAGTTATCGGTTAACTTTACCAAACCCATTTAATTTTGTAAGATGGGCCACTCCCAACACAATAAGGCGAAATCATGAATCCATCTACTGAAACGCTGATTCAATACGCAGTTGAACATAACGAAGGCGTACTGAGCCATAACGGCGCACTAACAGTAACAACCGGATCGCGCACAGGACGTTCGCCAAAAGATCGTTTCATTGTCAAAGATGCAGATACCACCAACACCGTTGATTGGGGCGTGGTGAATCAACCCATTTCACCTGAAATCTTTCATGCGCTATGGTCCAAGGTGGAAAAATATTTATCTGATAAAAAAACATTTGTTTCCGATTTGCAAGTGGGCGCTGATGATCAATTATGCTTGCCCGTTAAGGTCATCACAGAAGCTGCGTGGCAAAATTTATTTGCGCAACACTTATTTATCACCCCCACCAAAAGCCATGACGACAAAAAGCAATGGACATTAATTTCCGCACAAAATTTTGTAACAAACCCAAAACTTGACGGTACACATTCTGATGCCACTGTCATGATTAATTTTCACGAACGCAAAGTATTAATTTGCGGCATGCGTTATGCAGGTGAAATAAAAAAAGCCATGTTTTCCGTATTAAATTACTGGATGCCTGAACACGATGTATTACCAATGCATTGCGCTGCGAATGTTGGCGAACAAGGGGATGTTGCATTATTTTTTGGATTATCAGGTACTGGAAAAACAACTTTATCGGCAGACCCTGAACGCTATTTAATAGGGGATGATGAGCACGGCTGGAGCGAAAAAACCGTGTTTAATTTCGAAGGTGGTTGTTACGCGAAATGCATCGACTTATCAGAAAAAAATGAACCCATCATTTGGCACGCCATTTGCAACGGTGCAATCATGGAAAATGTGGTGCTCGACGAAAACAAAATGCCTATTTTTAACGATGTTTCACTGACACAAAACACGCGCGCGGCTTATCCGCGATCACACATTAAAAAACGCATCGAACGCAATCAAGCCGCAATTCCCAAATCCATTTTATTTTTAACTTGTGATTTACATGGTGTTTTACCGCCCGTTGCCCTATTAACAAAAGAACAAGCCGCTTATTATTTTTTAAGTGGCTACACCGCGCTGGTTGGCAGCACCGAAGTGGGCAGCACAAGTGCTATCAAACAAACCTTTAGCCGTTGTTTTGGCGCACCGTTTTTTCCACGCGCAGCCACTGTTTACGCTGAATTATTAATGAAACGTGTCACTCAATCTGGCGCACAGGTTTATTTAATCAATACTGGTTGGACCAATGGTGCATATGGTGAAGGTGGAAAACGCTTTTCAATTCCCACCACGCGTGCCGTTGTTAATGCCGCCATTACAAACACCATTGCAGATAGCAAAACAGAAATATTGCCTGGATTTAATTTACAAATTCCAGCTGAAATTCGCGATGTCGATGCCAACGCGTTAGATCCACGTAAATCATGGGACAATGCTGATGCCTACAATGCAAAAGCCAACTTATTAATCGACAGTTTTATTGAGAACTTTAAACAATTTGACGTGAGCGATGAGATTAAAAATGCAGGACCGAAGAGAATGTGAGTGGGCGTGAAAGTGGAAACGCTATCTACAAAACTTGCGTCTATTAACAAGCGTATTTGCGCAGCGAAACAGCAAAAACCCCCCCGGTTCGCTGAAGCTCAGCGCCCCCCTTTTTCAAAAGAAATAATCACCCTCATCGCCGCCAGCAAAAAACAATCAGTTGGAAAAATTCGCGAAGCCTTTAACGCAGGCCAACATAAATTCGCTGAAAATTATTTGCAGGAAGCGCTGGAAAAGCAACACTTATTATCCGACTTAGCCATAGAATGGCATTTTATCGGCACAATTCAATCCAACAAAACAAAACTGATCGCAGCCCATTTTGACTGGGTACAAAGTGTTAATCGCTTATCCATTGCAAGAAGGTTAAGTGACCAACGCCCTGCCAATTTAAATGCGTTAAATATTTGCATTGAAGTCAATATCGATGAATCTCCGACAAAGTCTGGCGTCTTGCCAAAAGCTATTTTTGAATTGGCAACTGAAATAAAAAAATTAAATCATCTTAATTTGCGCGGCTTGATGGTTATTCCTGAAAAAAATAATATTGACGCTTTTCAAAAAACAGCGCGATTGTATGCACAATTGATTTCAGCAGGCTTTGCCTTAGACACCTTATCGATGGGCATGTCTGATGATTTTGAAAGTGCTATTGCAGCTGGCAGTAATATGGTGCGAATTGGCACGGCGATCTTTGGGAAACGATGACATCAGGATAACACCCAAATGCCATGCGCTTTAATTTCATCATGCATTGCATCTGGCGCTAAATCTATTTCACCTGGCCAAGTCACTGCGCCGTAAAGTAAATACACCTGATTAAACAATTCAACATCTTTTAGAACCGAAAAAACACCAGCATCTTTACTGTGTATTAACGTCTTCATATCGACAAAACCATGTGTTTTATCAATAAAGGTTACTTCAAGCATATAGTTCTCAAGCGCTTTCACCTCGGTTAATGACCAAGGTGATGTGCAGGTTATATCAGGAACGTCATTTACTTTAAGGGTTCTATTTTTTTTACAGGTTGTTTTTTTTCGCATAAATGCCAATCCTCAAGTAGTTCAACGCGATGTTCAGACGCCCATTCTAACAACAGTGATAATGCGCGTTTTGGCATTTTACCTCGCATAGTCTCTAATGTCTGAATATTTATAATTACTTCATATTCAGCATATTGCGCATGAAAATGCGGGGGAGAATGATCATCCCAAAACATTCTTATTACAATACCATAAAAAACGCTCAATATTGGCATTTTAATCGACCTCGTTAATTTCTCAACACCGCAAGTCTAATGCAACGAAAAATAATTTTATATCCGTGTTTTTTTAACGTTATTTGATTTACAATAGTTTCATTTTCAGGAGGATCACCCATGAGTCCATTAATCGCTGCCTGCATACTCATCGTTCACGTTGGCTTTGATGCCTACATTGTTATTTTATTATTACGACTTATTCTTCAAAAATTGGGGGCAAATTGGCATAACCCTTTATCGCAATTTATTATTCAATTAACCGAAAAACCACTGAAGCCTTTTCGAAAAATAGCACCCGGCGTAAAAGGGTTTGACACCGCTATTTTATTGTTTGCCTTGATCCTACAATTAGTTGAAATTATTTTATTATGCCTTTTGCAGCTTGGCGGCATGCCTGCATTATTAGGCGCATTTGTGATTACTTTCAGTGAAATATTAAGTAAATTTGTTTATATCTATATTTACACCATCATTATCAATGCTATTGCGAGCTGGTTCCCACAAGCACAAGAACATCCTATCATGCGCCTTATCAATCTCATTGCTGAGCCTGTCTTATCTCCCATTAGACGTCTTATTCCCCTGATTGCAGGCATTGATATTTCTCCCATTGTTGCGTTACTGGTTTTTACATTAATTAATTTGTTGCTTGTTACACCCATTTTACAGGCTGGAACACGCATTATTTTAGGATAAATCAAATGAGACATTTTCTAACGATAGCTTTATCTACGTTTTTTTTTGGCACCGCATTTGCTGATTTGAAAGAAATTAACTCACTGTGTCCTCATCCAAGCCAAGGCGTTAAAAGTAATGATCCTGCAAAATTAAACTGGACCGCTGAAACAAAGCAAGGAAAGTGGAAAAGTTATGACTCTTCTTTTGCGACAAAACTAACGGGCTTTACAGGTGCACAATGGACAGGAGAAAATGTCGGACAAATAACCTGTATTTATACTTCCGAACAAGAATTTAAAATGCAGGGACATACTGTTTTGCAAAAAACACTGCCTGTTTTACTGGTTTTTCATATTTTGGCTTTTCAACCATCAGGTGGAAAATGGAAACATGTTAGTCGGGGTGTTTATAATTGTTATTCAACAAAACGGTCTGATTGTTTTTTTAAAATAAACATGAAGCCACCCGTTGGAAATATTTTGCAGGAAGCAGAATCATTAAAATCCACAGCGAAGCAGCCACAGCTACCCACTTACTAAGGCTTTTAATTTATGTGTTTTATTTTGCAATCCGTTCTTGGATTTATTTCTTTACTGTTATATATTGCTAATTTGGTCATGCTTGCCCTTGTTATTTTATGCACAATACCTTTTGTTTTTTTACTGCCTAAACCCTATGCGCACATTATACAAAAAAATTTTTTGCAGCGTATGCCAACTTGGTTTGCGCACATTAATTTTTGGATCATGTCTATTTCAACGCACGAGCGATGGGACATTTCAGGCACGGGGGAATTAAAAATTAATCATTGGTATGTTATGATTTCCAACCATTGTTCATGGTTGGATATTTTGGTATTAGGCAGTATTTTTAAAGATAAAATCCCACCGCTTAAATTTTTCATGAAAAAGGAATTACTGTGGCAATTACCGTTTGCAGGACTGGCATGCTATGCACTGGGTTTTCCTTTTATGTCACGCCATTCACATGCAGAAATTAAAAAAAACCCTGCTTTAAAAGGAAAAGACATTGAGGCCACCAAGAAAGCGTGTGCCCATTTACGTGAATTTCCCAGCACTTTAATTAATTTCCTGGAGGGTACTCGATTTACATCGAAAAAAAAGGAACGTCAGCAATCGCCTTTCAAACATTTATTAAAACCCCGTGCTGGTGGCGCTGCAGTAGCCATGCATGAATTAGAAGATATTTTGTCTGGTGTTGTCAATGTTGTGATTATTTATCCCCATAAAACACCCACTATGTGGGATTTTATGTGTGGACGATTTGAAAAAATAATTGTGCGCTATGAATTATTGCCCATCACATCGGATTTAATTGGTGATTATTATAACGACCGCAGTTTTCGCGCGCATATTCAACAGTGGTTAAATGGCGTTTGGGAACGAAATGACTATTTAATCGATGCATTAAAACACTAATATTTTCCTAATACTTATCGTATAATCCCAACCATGAAAAATCACATTAGAATAGCAACACGCAAAAGCAAACTTGCATTATGGCAAGCCAATTTTGTTAAGTCTGCACTTGAAAAAAAGCACCCCGGATTAATTGTTTCGCTCATCGAAATAATGACCGAAGGTGACAAGCAACCCACCATTCCACTCGCGCAAATGGGTGGGAAATCTGTTTTCGTTAAAGCACTACAAAATGCCTTATTAAATAATGAAGCGGATATTGCGGTACATAGCATCAAAGACATGTCTGTTTATCCTACCGATAATTTAATATTAGCGGCTGTGTGCGAACGCGCTGATCCACGTGATGCTTTTATTTCTAATGATTTTATGGCTATTGAATCATTACCCAGGCATGCGATTGTCGGCACATCTAGCCCTCGCCGCACTTGTTTAATTAAATCACTTCGTCCCGATATTAAAATAGAATTATTACGAGGCAATGTGGATACGCGTCTTGCTAAATTAGACGCTAGAAATTATGACGCTATTATTTTAGCGGCAGCAGGCCTGCATCGACTTGATTTAACTTCTCGCATTCAATCCTATTTTTCATGTGATTTTTTTACGCCGGCAATTGGTCAAGGTGCCATCGGCGTTGAGTGTCGAGAAGATGATATTGTTATGCGCGATTTACTGCTATTTTTAAACCATGCTGATACTGCGCATTCCATTGTCGCAGAACGCAGAGTGAATCAAATAGTGGGCGGCGATTGTCACACCGTTATTGGTGCGCATGCGCATATAAATCAAGATCAAATTTATTTATCAGCCATGGTCGGCAGCATGGACGGTAAAATAATTTTACGTGCAAAAGCGCATTGTGATTTGCACGGCGCAATAAGGTGCGGCGAAAATGTTGCAAAAGATTTATTAAACCAAGGCGCTGCGCAATTAATTATATCACGCGAGTAGTTTTTTCAAATTATCACGCGCCCGGAAGGGTGCGTGCGAATCTCGCGAGGTGCAATATGATTATCACAGAAACGCGCCCGGAAGGGTGCGTGCGAATCTCGCGAGGTGCAATATAATTATCACAGAAACGCGCCCGGAAGGGTGCGTGCGAATCTCGCGAGGTGCTTTATGATCCACATTTTAAACACACGCCCCAAAAACACGCTCAGTGAAATAGCATTTCACTTACCCGTTATTGAAATTGTACCAGTCCAATTTAAACCTACAAATACAGATGATTTCAATTACTGTATTTTTTTAAGTGCTAACGCTGTTTTTAATTTTTTTCAACAGCAAAAGCTCACAACAGTAGCATCACAGCTAATCGCTATTGGCCCAGCAACTAAGAATGCCTTAATTAAATTAGGTTTTATTCACATCATTACGCCAAAAACCTTTAATAGCGAGGGTATTTTAGCTTTGCCGGAATTAAAAAATATAAACAACAAATCTGTCGCCATTATTTCCGGTGAAAATCCGAAGCCCTTATTAACGCAAGAATTAAATTTACGCGGCACTAGGGTTAAAAATATTTTTTGCTATAGTCGAAAGCCTGTTTTACACGATATGAATATTGTTTTTCCAAAATTAATTAAATATCCTATTGATACAATACTCAGCGCAAGCTCGGAAAGTCTTTTTTATTTACTACAATTGTTTAAAACTCCAGAGCATCGTCAATGGTTATTAAATAAAAAAATAAGTATAATTAGTGAAAAAATGAAGGCGGAGGCAATGGAAGCAGGGTTTTGCGATATTTGCCAATTCGCGCTATGATAACGGTAGTCTCAACTTATAATTATAATTGAGCTATTAATGGAGTTTATTCGAAGCCAATGGAAACGAGAGCGCAAGCGACCGTGAAACTCAGGCCTTGAGTGTACCCTGTTCCTATCAATTGTTAACTCAAATTGGCAAAAAATTATATACTGCACGTTTGGGTTTCGCAGTCGCTAGCGCTCTTGCTTCCATTGGCACTGCTAAACCTATCAAATCAGACGGAGTTTCACCATGTCAGCAGCACCCGAATTAAACCAACAACCCTTCAAACCATCCAGTGGAAAATCCGCCCTTTGGGTTGCTGGTGTTTCCGTGTTCATCGCCTTATTTGCAATAACAATCAGCATGCAATCTCGTTTTTGCGCAGCAGCAAAATTGAAAACGATGGCAACACAACTGGCAGCTCTTTCTCAAACGCAAACACGTCAAATCGAATCACTCCAAAAAGGATTAATAAAATTACAAAACAGCCAGCAAATGGAAGTGCAAAGGCGCGCGGCTTTTGTTAGCTATTTAATTCATCTGGCGAATTTACATTTAGCCATTAATCACGATCAAAAAACCGCATTGACAACACTGCAACTTGCGCTGCAACAATTAACGACTTCACAAAATCCTGCATTTTCTACATTAAAACAAGCCATATCAAGCGATATTAGTGCGCTTAATGCGGTACCTGTTGTGCATACGCATCAATTATTTTCTGAAATTGCAGCCATTAATGAGGCGATACAAAATTTATCACCGCTACCCACACAAATAAATGCGCCGGCAATGAATACTGCTGAAAATATAAAAACAGTCGACGCAAACTTACCTTGGTATAAACAAGCATGGGAAAGTATTAAACAACTTAAAACGTTATTTGTGATTCATCATATTAATCAACCTGCCGAACCCATCGTAGCACCGGAACAAATTCAAAATGTAAAACAAGCCATTTTAGCACAATTAAACATGGCGCAATGGGCGTTGTTACATCACGATAATGCAGACTATCAAACAGCACTAAAAACCGTATCTACTTGGCTAACCCGTTATTTTTCTTTAAATGATGCTAAAAACCCCATTCAAAATCAATTGGCTGAATTAATTAAAATTCAAATTGACCCTACTCTGCCTTCGTTAAACAATACTTTAAATGCGCTCTCAGATATTAAAATAGAATCAGCACCTGTGGGGACTTAATGAAAAAACTATTTTTTTTATTTATATTTATACTGGCAGCAATTGCTGTTGGATTATTGATTCATCAAGCACCTGGTATTGTCATGGTGACATATCAACACTGGGTGATGACAACCAATATTTGGGTTGCTTTTGCTTGTCTATCAATCTCGTTTTTTGTATTTTATTTCTTAATTCGCTTGATAAAAAATATTTGTGCGATACCTGCTTTTTTTGCCCGCAGAAGAGATACAGCGGACGCAGAAAAATATCGAAAATACCTCGCACAATCTATTATCGCTATTACAACGGGTGATTATAGAAATGCTGAGAAAACAATTTTAAAAGCAGGCATGCAATACGATACAGCGTATATTAATTATTTAATTGCAGCCCAAGCTGCCCATGCACAACATGCCTTTGATCGTCGTGATGACTACCTCGAAAAAGCATTATCTTGCGGAAAAAATGAAGCATTTGCCATCACACTCACACAAGCACAATTTTTTTTACAAGCAGAACAATGGGACGATGCACTGCTTATTCTCAAATCATTATTTAAGCAAGCGCCTCAAAATAAAATTATTTTGGCAGCACTTAAAACAATTTATTTTAAAAATCACGATTGGCAATCATTGCAATTATTGTTGCCCTATTTAAAAAAGCAAGCTCTGATTTCATCTGACGAATTAAAATTAATTACCACACCGGAATCTCATGGATAAAAACCACTTAAAACAAGCGGCAGCCACTGCTGCATTACAGTATATTCCTTTCGATTCTATTGTCGGCGTTGGAACGGGCTCTACCGTAAACTATTTTATTGACGCATTGGCTTCCCTAAAACACAAGATAAAAGGTGCTGTCGCCAGCTCAATTGAAACAGAGAAAAGATTAAAAGCGCACGGCATTTTAGTTTATGATTTAAATGCAGTGGATGTTTTATCCGTTTACATTGACGGTGCAGATGAATTCAACACGCTTAAATATTTAATTAAAGGGGCTGGTGGTGCATTAACACGTGAAAAAATAATTGCGGCTGCCGCGCGAGAATTTATTTGCATAGTGGATGCAACAAAGGAAGTTACTGTGCTAGGAAAATCCCCCGTGCCCATTGAAGTTATTCCCATGGCACGCGGATTGGTTGCGAGAGAAATTGTCAAATTAGGCGGAATTCCTGAATACCGCGCAGGTTTTACAACAGATAATGGCAACATTATTCTCGACGTTCATCAGCTGGATTTAATACAACCCCTCAAAACAGAAGAAATACTCAACAATATTACCGGCGCTGTTTGCAATGGTATTTTTGCAAAACGAACAGCAGACAAAATTATTATTGCTGAGCCTGCAGGTATTCGCGAAATTTAACCTGAATTTTTAAGCTGCTTCTTCTTTGTTTTGCACAGCATTGCTTTCTGATTTTATGCGATCAAAAACTTCTTCGCGATGAATAGCAATTTCTTTAGGTGCTTCAATACCAATTCGCACTTGATTGCCTTTTACTTCCAACACTTGAATTTTGATAAGACCATCTTGAATAAATAATCGTTCTCCGACAGAACGCGTTAATACTAACATTTTTCTACTCCTAAGTATGCTAACCGCAAAGCCGCTGCTTTGCTTCCTCCACTAAATTGGACGAACATACGATAGCAAAGAGATATTAAGGTTTTATTAATCAAAAATATTTCTATTAAATTAGCTTTGCGCAGGACAAAATTTTTAAATAATTTTCAGAAGTAATGCAAAACAAACAAGAA
>Ga0155553_174_pt1 | contig 14079 bp, 14 predicted proteins | sample RifCSPhighO2_12_FD_107210 | JGI IMG/M metagenome (GOLD analysis project Ga0155553, IMG submission 107210) | Gammaproteobacteria bacterium RIFCSPHIGHO2_12_FULL_38_11
AAAGATATTATCAATATTCGTCGACAAGAATCGATGTTTGAGTTAATGCATGTGGCTTGTGCCTGGTCGACAAAATTATTAGATATTGCTGCACTGGGCGGTGGATTGTCATTGCAGCGTCACACGGTTGAAACTTATTTTAATGCGCTAGAAACACTTTATTTGATTGACCGTATTCCAGTTTATGGGAAAACAGATTATGAGCGTGCGGGCAAAAAATCGAAGTTGATTATGAATGATAGTGGTGTGATGTCATCACTTTTGAGATTAAGAATAGATGATCTACGATTTGACGCTGATCGCGTTGGAAAATTAATGGAAACATTTGTTGGCAACGAATTGCAAAAGCATGTTGATGCTACAGAGGGCCAGTGTATTTTGTATTATTATCGTGATCGAGAAAAAAGAGAAATCGATTTTATTATTGAAAATGAAAGCGGTGATTTGCTTGGCATTGAAGTAAAAGCAAGCACTAGCGTGGATGTGGCGGACTTTAAACATCTTAAGTGGTTTAAAGAAAACATAAAATTAGGACGAAAGAATTTTACTGGTATTGTATTGTATACCGGTGTTCATCTTGTATCATTTGGTGCAGGATTATGGGCTGTTCCTATTTCGGTTTTATTTTAATATGAAAAATCAAACAACATTGATCATCGCTGAAGCGGGTGTGAATCATAATGGAGATATCAAACTCGGATTGCAATTAATTGATGCCGCAAAAGAAGCAGGTGCAGATGCGGTTAAATTTCAAACTTTTTCTGCTGATGCATTAGTCTCTAAAAATGCACCTAAAGCAGCTTATCAGAAGCAAAATACATCGAATGCTGAATCTCAGTATGAGATGCTAAAAAAATTAGAACTCACTGAAGAAGCGCATCATATTTTAAAATTACATTGCGATGCTGTTGGTATCCAATTTCTTTCAACCCCTTTTGATGGCGTCAGCGCTGATTTTTTACTCAAACAATTAAAATTAAAAACAATCAAAATTGCGTCAGGCGAAATTGCAACAGCGCCATTGTTATTGCAAATTGCCAGAGCTAATCCAGAGGTGATTCTATCAACAGGAATGGCTAGCTTAGGTGAAATTGAGCAAGCGTTGGCTGTTTTGGCTTTTGGATATTTAAATTTAAATGAAAAGCCATCTGTTGCTGCATTTATGCAAGCTTATTATTCGGAAGCGGGCCAGGAAAAATTAAAAGAAAAGGTATCGTTATTGCATTGCACGTCTGATTATCCCGCTGATTTTAACAGCGTTAATTTAAGAGCAATGGATACATTGAAATCTGCTTTTGGATTGTCAGTGGGTTATTCAGATCACACACAAGGAATAGCTATTCCAGTTGCTGCTGTTGCGCGGGGTGCATGCATTATCGAAAAACATTTTACGTTAGATCGTTCTATGCCGGGGCCAGATCATAAAGCATCATTAGAGCCGATTGAGTTAAAAAATATGGTGACGGCTATTCGTGAAGTAGAGGTGGCATTAGGAAGATCATTAAAAATACCGACTCAAAAAGAATTAGATACCAAAGCGGTTGCTCGAAAAAGTTTGGTTGCAGTAAAGACAATAAAATCTGGTGAAGGCTTCACAGCAGAAAATATTGCGCTGCAACGGCCTGGAAATGGCATATCACCCATGCTTTATTGGGAATATTTAAATCGTGTTGCATGCAGGGATTATCAGGTGGGTGAGTTGATTGAAGCGTGATTGGAACTAGGCTGTTGAAATTGCCTAGTAGGCTTACTAGGAAGTCAATACTTCCTAGTAACCCTACTAGGAAGTATTGACTTCCTAGTAGAAAAGATTCATCTTGCTTAAATTGGTTGAAAGCGGATATTTGAAACGCAGTGGTAAATCAAAAACAGACCCTCATTCAACTTATTCCAAACGGTAAAATATGAATAAACTCATTTATATTTTAGGCGCAGGTGGTCATGCGAAGGTATTGCTTGAATGCTTGCAAAAAAATCCTGAAATAAAAATAGGCGGATTTTTAGAGGTTGATGAAAAATTAATTGGTCAATCCATTTTTGGCGTGCCAATTTACGAGCAAAATAAGAAATTAGCTGAAGTTTATTCGGAATCAATTGTGTTGGCAAATGGCATTGGTTCAATTGATTTATCTACACTACGTCGTAAGCAATTTGAAACATTCAAAAAACAAGGTTACGATTTTTACTCGTTTTGTCATCCAACTTGTTATTATTCGCACGATGTATTGCTAGAAGAGGGTGTGCAATTGCTTGCACGCAGTACCGTTTTAACGGGTACAAGAATTGGCTATAACACCATCATTAATACATCAGCATCCATTGATCATGATTGTGATATTGGAAATCATGTGCATATTGCACCAGGCGTTGTATTATCAGGCGGTGTAACAGTTGGGGATAATTGTCACATTGGTACTGGCGCAAAAATTATTCAGGGTATTAAAATTGGTGAAAACGTTGTGATTGCGGCGGGCGCGGTGGTGATTTCAGATGTGCCTGCTCATTCTCGTGTGGCTGGAGTGCCGGCAAAAATATTTTAAAATGGAATGGTTATGACAATAAACAAGGATAGTTGGCATCGTGTATTAATTCGTCCAGATTATTCTGTTATTTCTGCCATTGAGACAATCAATAAAGAAGCGCTTGGTGTGTTATTGGTAGTAGATGACAATAACGTTTTGTTGGGCGTTATTACGGATGGAGATATACGCAGACATTTATTGAGACAGGGAAATTTAGAAGCGCCTGTTTCAACTATCATGAATAAAAATCCAAAAATTGCTTATGAAAATCAAACACGAGAGCAGTTATTAATTAAAATGCAAAATTTGATTATTTTGCATTTACCGATTGTAGATGACAATCACCGAGTCGTTGGGTTAGAAACATTAAATCATTTAAGTGCTAAAAAACAGTTGCATAATCCGGTGATATTTATGGCAGGTGGATTGGGAACGCGCTTGCATCCATTAACATTAGATTTTCCAAAACCATTAGTTAAAGTGGGTAATAAGCCCATTCTTGAAATTTTGCTCGAAAATTTTATCAATCAGGGTTTTGTCCATTTTTATTTTTCAGTCAATTATAAAGCAGATATGATTCAACACTATTTTGGATCGGGTGAACGATGGGGTGTGGATATTCAATACCTTTATGAAAATCAGGCATTGGGTACGGTGGGAAGTTTAAATTTGTTGCCATCAATTCCGCAATTACCTTTTTTTGTTGTTAACGCAGATATCATGACCAATTTAAATTTCGAGCAAATTTTAGAATTTCATACTCAAAATTCATATCAACCAGTTGCAACCATTTGTGTGCGGCAATATCAAAATACGATTCCCTATGGTGTAGTACAAATCGATCAACATCAGCATAATTTATTGGGTATCCATGAAAAACCAACGCAATCTTATTTTGTCAATGCCGGAATTTATATTCTTAATCCCACAGTCTTGAGTCATCTTCCGCAAAAAAACACATTTTATGATATGCCATCGCTTTTGTTGGAATTAGTAAAAAATAATCAATTTGTGGCGACGTTTCCAATTCAAGAATATTGGCTAGATGTGGGTTCGCATGCGAATTTATCACAAGCGATGATAGATTATGAGAAAGTATTTGTTTGAATATTCAGTAAGATCTTTTTCCAATCTTTCAGATAATGTTCTGAAGTATGCATGTAGGTATCACAAAATATTGTTCTAGCCTCTTGTACTGGTTTGCTGTTCCACCATGCAGTGGGATTATCAGCCATTTCATTTAAAAATTCAGCGGCTGATTCGGGAGTTGCATGGTAAATTTTTGCTTCATGTAATAGCTTAAAATGGGGTTTTGCGTTATTACGGATTGGCCAAAATTTTTTATCCCAAAATAAAATGGTTGGGATATTGAGAGCGAGACCATAAAGAAAGGTTGTATTTAAATTGTCAACAATCAAAATTTTTGTATCTTGCAACCGCTCAAAAAAAGTTTCTTTGTTATTGCCACTGTCAATTTTTATCGTTTTCCAATCTGATTGAAAATGAGGTGGTATTTTATGGCCTGGTTTTGGTCTTATGGTGATGTTATGCAGAATATTACAGTCTGTTGCCTGTAAAAAACGTTTTTGCCAAGCAATATAGCCAGTTGATTTTTGTGCGGAAAAGAATGGTAGAAAAAAAGGGTATGTGCTACCACAAGGCGTAATCGTCCATAAAATTTTATCTCGCTTTGTATTATTGTTCACTGCTTCTTTAATTAATTCTGACGTTAAAATCACGGGTGCAGCAATAACATTTTTATCGATCCAGCCGCATGAAATGAAAATATCCGTGTTGTTTCGCTCTAACTGTTCGTGGGTGTGATACTCAAAATGCCCGTAGGTACCGCCATGTTGTAGAGACACAAGTTTAGAACCTGCTTCGGCACATTGGGCTGCCCAGCATTGCATGAGCGCATTGTCTAGCCAACCAATCGCAAAAATAACACTGGGTTGATAGGGAAAAGAAGCAGCACTGCGTTTGACGACATCATTATAATTTTCTAAAAAATCAAGCGGCAAATTAACGATTAACGTTTCTAAAATTAAGCGGGAAAAACGGCTTTCGTTTTCCAGTGTGACTAGCTGTCTTCGAATGTCATTGTTACCACTTTTTTTATTTTGATTGGGTGTTTTTTTATCTTGATGAATAAAAATAGGAATTATTCTAAGCTTAGATAGCAGGATTAATTTAAGAAGATTTTTTTTCCCGCAAAATATAATATCCGTGCCACATAACCCAACTATTTTTTTTCTAAACAACTTAACAAAAAAAGTGGTTAAATTAATTAGTAGTTTAGCTTTTAATGAATAACAATGATCGCGATTACTATTTGATGGCAGTTTGTCTGATTCTAAATCCCAGTGATTATTTTTATAACGAGTCATGGGTTTAAAAAGAATATTCCAAATTTGTGTTAATAGTTGATGATTCCAAGCATCACTATATCCGGCGCAATATAAAAAATCAGCGGTGCTATTGAGAGTAATAAATGATTCAGGAGTGATGCCAATTGTGTCTAGATTGTGATGTAAGGCGTGTGCTTTTTTTAAAATAACTACGCGTTGATAAAGGGTTTGAATATAGTGCAGCAAGAATGGGCCAATCACAATGCGCCAGTATTGCAGGGAATAGTTAACATGGTGTGTTGTATTGAGCCACTGTGATAGTTTTGGCAATAATCTTTCATAGATTTTAGCTGTGAAATTGAAACTATGGCGTGAATCGATCCTTCTTAATGCGGGATGATCAAATACGATTTCTTTGTTGTGATCGAAAGATTGCTTCTCATTATCAGGTATACACCATTCTTCCAAATAAATGCAGGGTTGTGATAAATCTTGAAATCCGTCTAATTTTGTCAGAATCAGGAAGTTAGTTTTTGTTTTGATCTGTTTCATGCAATAATTTCGTTAGATTCCTTTTGCGCCATTCCAAGCAAGATTGTATTTTCTTGTATAAACTGACTGCCGATCTTCACTTTTATTTTGTCTAATGCGTAACGTAGTTCTTCAACAAAAATGGTTGATGGAAAACTGTTTTGTAAAAGTATTTTTTGTAGATGGAGATTTTCATCGGTTTCCACCCAGGTATGATTGACTCGCGCTTCCATTTCAATCACAGCATCCAGTATTTCTTGTGGTGTGTTGGGTAGAATTTCTGTATTTTTTTCTTCAAGTCTGCTGTGAGTAGTGACATCTGTTATGTTTGGAAATTCTTTTTCTAATTCTTTAAAAGAAAGTATTTTTTTTGTATCGCGGTAACGAATTTTTTTTGGAATAAACAATAGACAGGGATACCAAAATTGTAACTGGCACAATAGCGGAAATAAATCAGTAAACAATACTGGTTTTTTGAATAATTGCGAGATGCAATCTAGTCCAGTTGAGGTTGAAATCATAAAGTGACAATGTGCGGCTAAATAGATGTCAAGCAAGTCGCAGCGCTCTGGATGATTCGCAAAATCGATGATATTGGGATGATTGACGTTAAATGGTTTGGTAACGTGTTTTCCCATGCGAAAAACCATATACCCTTTTTTTGCTAAAAATAATGCCGCTTCACAATAATTACCAATAGCAGCATTACGACTATCATGATGTCTAAATAAGTTTTTACCGGGTGCGCGATAATCTAAATATCCTGCATCACGAACCAGTATGCAAACAAAAGGCTGATTATTCTGTAGCCCCATGCTATTTAATATTTTTTTTGCTTTATGTATTTCTCGAGGCGTAAAGTAGAGGTATGGCATGTCACGTTTTTCTAAAAGCTGTTGATGATCTCGTCCCAGTTTGCAGCTTTCAAATGCTTTGACAGAATCCTTCCGATATATCTCGCCCAGTAAAATACCCAACGTCTTATCTAATTTATGACACAGCCTGGGAAGTGGTACAATCGGCAGCACTCTTTTCCACATTCTTGATAGCTGTGCATTGCACACCATGGTTTCTTGATAAAATAGATATAATTTCCTTTTTTCGTACAGATTTTCAAGCTGATCTAATAACATAAATTCAGCATTTGCTGAGAAGTGTCCAATGCGTGACGATAGTAGCATGACAAAATGTATTTTTAAAAATGGCCTCATCCCTATTATGAACAATGCAAGGGGCAGTGTTAATATGAAATTTAACGTGCTGGAAACGTAGTATTTGATTCTTTTGCTAATATAAGCAAAGACCGCACGCAATCCATTTTGACGCTTTTCATTTTTTAAATTCACGATAATGGATGTTAATTTTTTGTATACAAATTTCATGGTATTTTAATAACCTACGTTTTATTGCAATAATAATCACTATACTGAAAGAGTATTATGGAAACAATAATCTGTTTTTATTCGAGCATCATTTTTTAGTTGCGATTCTACCAGGATGATCCTAGAATCATCCTGACATAAACGGGGAGTGTGTACGCGATAATGTGGGCTTTTTATGCGCCCTCTTAACCAAGGATGAATATTTTGTTACAGGAATCAGAAATTTCAACAGTATCAGCCCGCTTTGAAGAGCGCATGGTGCAAGATGGATATGTGCATTTCAAAAACATTATTTCCCCCGATTTATCTCGACTGATTAAAAAAAATATTCATGATGCATTGGTCGCTTTGGGTGCACAACAGAATGATTCATTTAATCAACAATACATGACGCTGATAAAAACAATTCCACCTTATGAAGTGAATGTTGCCATACGTCGCCACCTGATATTTTCTCAAATACCACACAAAATATTATTGATACCCGATATTTTTAATTTTTTACTTCAATTACTCGGCCCCGATTTAGCTTATTTAGCTGAATGTGAGCTCCCTGTTAATCTTAAAGATGTTACCAATTTCCGCCTAGTTAAAAAATTTCATCAGGAATTTTGGAGTGGCGCTGGGTATAGATCGTATGTATTGTGGACGCCATTGATCTTTCCAGAAGGTTCTGGCGGACTAGAAATTATTAAGGGCTCTCATCTCTGGGGTCATATTCCTCATCGAAACCGAGAGCCCGTGTTTATGCCTGAAGATGCAGAGCAACATACCATCGATTCTAGTAATTGTTCGGATCGAGATATTTTGATTTTTCATTCCTTAACATTGCATCGTACTATCCCCAATCCAATTGATAGCGCTAGATTAGCGTATGCAACCCATGTTAGAAATATTTTCGAAAGTGACAGTGGTTTTGAAATGCTGAAAAATTGGGAAATTTTTCACTTATCGCCGACTTCACGAATAATGAGAGCTTGTGGGAATCCGCATCTTTCACCGTTTCGCACCTATGGCGGTAGCGTTAGCACTCAGTATTAACTTTCATTTTCGCAAGGAAGACCGCTATGTTTGATAATAAATCCATTTTAATTACCGGTGGCACGGGTTCATTTGGACAGCAATGTGTGCGAATGCTGCTGGAGCATTACACACCGAAAAAAATTGTTGTATTTTCACGTGACGAGTTAAAACAATATGAGATGAGCCAGCATTTTAGCGGGCCACAAATGCGTTATCTGTTGGGGGATGTGCGTGATGCTGAACGCTTAAGACAAGTGATGCGCGGTATTGATTTTGTTATTCATGCGGCTGCTTTAAAACAAGTTCCTGCAGCAGAATATAATCCAATGGAGTGTATAAAAACAAATGTGTATGGTGCGCAGAATGTGATTCAGGCAGCACTGGCAAATGAGGTAGAAAAAGTAATTGCGTTATCGACGGACAAAGCAGTGAACCCGGTCAATTTATATGGCGCATCTAAATTAGCGTCTGATAAATTATTTATTGCAGCAAATAATATTGCCGGGGGCCATCGAACCACTTTTTCGGTTGTGCGATACGGTAATGTTTCAGGGTCAAGAGGTTCTGTATACCCATTTTTTAAAAAATTGATTGAATCAGGCGCGCGTGTATTGCCCATTACAGATCAACGCATGACACGATTTTGGTTAAAGTTGGAAGATGGCATACAATTTGTGTTTCGTAGTTTTGAGCGTATGTATGGCGGTGAGATTTTTGTGCCAAAAATACCCTCAATACGTATTGTTGATTTAGCGCGAGCGTTAGCGCCTAATCTTCAACAAGAAGTGATTGGTATTCGTCCTGGAGAAAAATTGCATGAGATTATGTGTCCCAAAGATGAGGCGAGATTAGCGTTAGAATTTTCCGATCATTATATTTTACGCCCTGGTATTAAGTTGACACGTGAAGCGAATTATTTTGTGAATCGATTGGGTGAAAAAGGAATGATAAAACAGGATGATTTTGAATATAGCTCAGAAACCAATCCACATTTTTTAACGATAGATGAAATTCATGAATTTTACGGTGAGAAAGTAATCGCATGATTCCTTACGGGCGTCAACATATTGATCATGAAGATATTGCGGCGGTGGTGCAAGCGCTTCAATCCGATTGGCTGACACAAGGACCCATGATTGAGCAATTTGAACAAGCCATTGCAAAACAAGTCCAAGCAAAATATGCAGTGAGTACTTGTAATGCAACAGCAGCACTGCATGTAGCGTGTCGTGCTTTGGGATTAGGTCATGGTGATAGGCTTTGGACGTCACCTAACACTTTTTTAGCATCTGCAAATTGTGCATTGTTTTGTGGTGCACAGGTTGATTTTGTTGACATTGATCCGCGCACTTATAACTTGTGCCCAATTGCATTAGAAGAAAAACTAAAACAAGCGGAAAAACAAGGCGCTTTACCAAAAATTATTATGCCAGTTCATTTTGCGGGACAATCCTGCGACATGGAGAAAATTTTTCAACTGGCAAAACGTTATCATTGTTTTGTGCTTGAAGATGCATCCCATGCAATAGGCGCTGATTATCATGAGACAAAAGTGGGTTCCTGTAAATATTCCGATATCAGTGTATTTAGCTTTCATCCGGTTAAGATTATGACGACAGGAGAAGGGGGAGTAGCGGTTACCAATCAGATTCATTTATATGAAAAAATGAAAAGTTTGCGTTCTCATGGCATGACTAAAAATCAAGATGAAATGGATAAATCGCCCGAAGGAAATTGGTATTATCAACAAATTGATCTGGGATATAATTATCGTTTAACTGATTTGCAGGCCGCATTGGGTTTGACACAACTCAATAAACTTGAAAAATTCATTCATCGTAGGCGTTTTTTGGCAAAACGTTATCATGAAAAGTTAGCAGATTTACCTATTCAATTGCCGCTACAGCATCATTTAGATCAATCAAGTTGGCATCTCTATGTTATTCAAGTTGCAGATAGAAGCAGTATTTTCAAACAATTGCGTGAAGCAGGGATTGGTGTGCAAGTACATTATATTCCTGTGCACACTCAACCCTATTATCAAAAAATGGGTTTTAAGCACGGAGATTTTCCTCATGCAGAACAATATTATGCGCAGGCGATAACGTTGCCTTTATATTATGATTTAACAAATGAAGATCAAGATTTTGTTATTCATACATTGAAAAAAATATGCGTGAAAACAACAGGTGGTGATCGATGAAAATTGCGATTATTCCAGCCCGCGGTGGCAGCAAGCGAATCAAAAACAAAAACATAGTTGATTTTCTCGGAAAGCCACTTATTTATTATTCATTGCAGGTGGCAAAAGAAAGTGGGCTGTTTGATCAAATTCATGTCTCGACAGACAGTGAGGAAATTAAAAATATCGTTGAATCGTTGGGTTTTTCGGTAGACTTTATGAGAGATCCTGTTCTGGCGGATGATTATGTTGGCACTTTGCCTGTCGTGCGTTGGGTGTTGCAAACCTATCAAACACGACAACAGCATTATGATGATGTGTGTTTGATTTTGCCAACCGCTTCGTTAATTGAGCCTGATGATTTACGAAATTCATATCGACTATTTGAATCACTTGAAAAAAAATATTCTATTTTGCCTGTTGCTTCTTATCCTGCGCCAATTGAATGGGCGTTTTCTCAACGTGAATCTGGTGTGCTGGATGCATGTCAACCCAATATGTTTCAAGTGCGTTCACAAGACTTGGAAAAAAAATATTTTGATACGGGTACCTTTGTTTGGTTTTCAAAAGAGCACGCGCAGTCTGATGCATTGGCGGGTGATGAAGGGTTTGCTTCCTATGTGTTAGATAGATATAAGGCGGTTGATATTAATGATAGGGAAGATTTGGAATTTGCTAAAGTGATTAAGCTTGGCTTGCAGTGTAGGTAAAAATGAAAATTACGTTGAAACGAACTGCATATTATCTTCCGCCTCGGACAGAAAAGGGGAGCGATCTTAAGAAAGATAATCCGGATTGGCGTATTGAGGATATTGAAAAGAAAACGGGTATTTTAATCCGCCACATTACAGAACAAAACCAGACTGCTGCTGATATGGGCGTACTTGCTGCACAGAAATTATTTTTATCCGGCGTATCCAAAAATGAAATTGATTTTCTCATTTTAGTCACGCAGTCTCCTGATTATGTTTTACCGACAACGGCGTGTATCTTGCAGGATCGTTTAGGCATTAAAAAGAGCTGTATGGCTTTTGATATTAACCTGGGCTGTTCGGGATTTATTTACGGATTAGCTGTTGGGGGATCATTGATTGAAGCTGGATTAGCGAAGCAGGGATTGTTAATTTGCAGCGAAACTTATACCAAGTATATCGACAAGTCAGATCGCACGTGTAGACCTTTATTTAGCGATGGCGCTTCAGCTACCCTTTTAACCTCTAATTTGAGGGATACATTAGGTCCTTTTGAAATGGGAACGGATGGATCGGGATATCAAAACTTGATCGTACCTTTAAGTGGTGCACGTATGGCGAAAGATAATAATCAAAAACGACAATTATTTATGGATGGCGCCGAAATATTGATGTTTACGATGGACGCAGTGCCAAAGTGTGTCAATGATTTGTTAAATAAATCCGGAAAAAACATCAATGATATTGATTTATTTGTTTTTCATCAGGGCAGTAAACTGGTCATGGATAATATTATTCGTCGTTTGGATTTGCCAGCAGAAAAAGTTTTCATCAATTGCCAAGAAGTGGGTAATACTGTTTCTGCATCCATTCCGATAGCGCTTAAGGACGCAGTAGATCAAAAACGTTTAAAGAAAGGCGATTTAGTTATGCTGGTTGGTTTTGGCGTGGGGCTTTCCTGGGGAGCTTGTTTAGTTGAGTGGGAAGAGGAAGAATGATTATTTTAACTGGCGTTTCAGGTGGCATTGGCAAGGAAATTTTGCCTTATCTTTTAAAAATGGATGAAGTGATTGGGATTTATAATAAAACGGAGCCTCAACCCTTAACAAATACAGGATTAGTTTACGAACAATTAAATTTAGAAAGTGCTACGGAAATCCAAGCTTTTGTCAGTAAATGGAGCGACAAATTATCTAAAGTAACTGTAGTGCATTTTGCTGCCTTAAATATTGATAATATAACCGCCCATTATCCGGACGATGATTGGGATCGTGTCATGGGTGTAAATTTAAAAGGTAATTTTCTTCTGACTAAGGCTTTATTACCTCATATGGTTCGGGAGCGATGGGGACGAATTATTCATATTTCTTCTCGTATTGCATTGAATGGCAATGTTGGAACAATAGCCTATTCCACGAGTAAAACGGGATTGATGGGAATGTCGCGTGTTTTGGCAAAAGAACATGCTCGATTCAATGTGACTTCAAATGTGTTGGTTCTTGGATATTTTGACGCTGGGTTATACGATACATTGAGCGAAGATTTAAAGAAAACCATTTTGAATCAAATTCCTTCTAAAAAACTGGGAAAATCTTCAGATATTGTAAATGCGATAGAATTTTTGATGAAATCACAATATGTTAATGGTGCGGCTATTAATATTGACGGCGGAATTTGATTTTGAAGGCGGTAAGATATGTTAGTTAAAGTGAACAACAACAGAGAATTAAAATTAGAGATGCATAAGGGAGTTTTTACGCCAACGGGAACGAGCAAAGCGTTGGTTAAAGCAGTGGGAAATTTTATTACGCAGCCAGGAAAATTACTTGATTTGGGTTGCGGTAGTGGCGTGGTGGGAATTTCGCTGCAGCAACTTGGGTTAGTGAAAGACGCTCTTTATGTTTCAGATCTGAGTAAAGAAGCGGTTGATTGTGCAGAAATAAATGCCAAACAATACAACTGCCCAATCGTAGCAAAATGCGGTCCGTTATTTGAACCGTGGAAAGAAGAAAAATTTGATTATATTGTTGATGATGTTTCAGGTGTTTCAGAGACCGTTGCGAAAATTTCCCCCTGGTTTGATAATGTGCCATGCAACTCTGGCATCGATGGAACAGAATTGATAGTGCAGGTTATTCAAGAAGCTTCTCGACATTTAAATCCGTTTGGGAAATTATTTTTTCCCATCGTTTCTTTTTCGGATGTAGACAAAATATTAAAAGTGGCGCATCAACAGTTCTCGCGCGTTGAACGTCTAGCGCATGAAGAATGGCCTTTACCGCAAGAAATGAATCAGCATGTCGCGCTATTAAAAAAATTGCAAGAAAAAGGCGTTATCCAGATTACAGAAAAATTTGGTATGACTCTTTGGTTTACAGATGTTTATGTAGCATATAATGCATAATTTACAAGGAAGGAAACATGGGAACAATAAGCGAGCAAGAAGTGTTAACGGTTATCCAAAAAGCATTGGACCTTGATGGGCAGTTAGTAACAATAGAAAGTTCAGTGTGGAATATTAATGAATGGGATTCTTTAGGGCATCTGGGCATTCTGACCGCGCTTGATAAATTTTTTGATGGAAAAGTAGCGGCGATAAAAGAAATGGCCAAGGCTGATTCAGTTAGAAAAATTTTACACATACTTAAAAATAATTCTTTAATGTAGAGCATAATATGCAATTAGATGTTTTTATTTCAGGGGAAAACATAGATTTATGTGTGCCGACGAGAGAGTTTGCTGAAAAATCTGATTGGTATTCTTGGTTTAATGATCCAAAAATAACACGATATTTGCAGCAAGGCATTTTCCCCAATAATCCTAGCATGCAAGTTGATTTTTTCGAAAAACAACACAAAGAAAGGCTTTTGCTGATCATTTCAAATAAAAAAGAATATTTAGGCGTTGTCTCATTGTCCTCAATTGATTTTTTCAAAAAAAGTGCTCAAGTCGCTTTAGTGGTAGATTCTGCTGTGGATGTATTGAAAGCACCGCTTATATCACTGGAGGCTATTGCACGCATTACTGAGCATGGTTTTCAGATAATGGGCCTTAATAAAATTTCTGGTGCGCAACATATTAACCTTTCAGCTGGTTGGGGACGAAGAATGGAATTACTTGGATTTCGAGTTGAGGGAATAAATCGTCAGGCTTGTGTAAAAGGACACGACATTGCTGACGGAGTCTGGTTGGCTATGGTTTATGATGATTACCTGACGATAAAAGGAAACAGAGGGAAATATTGGGATTCTGCGGAAAAAATGGAAGAAAGAATTAGAAAACTACCTGAGAAAGGATTCACTGATAGTTTACGAACTTTTATGCAGAAAGAGGGCGAGTCATATTATCAAAATACTTATAATCTTTGATAGGATAACCTAAATGTTACGATATAAAAAA
>Ga0155553_172_pt2 | contig 13492 bp, 3 predicted proteins | sample RifCSPhighO2_12_FD_107210 | JGI IMG/M metagenome (GOLD analysis project Ga0155553, IMG submission 107210) | Gammaproteobacteria bacterium RIFCSPHIGHO2_12_FULL_38_11
TTTGATAAGCTCCTACAGACAATTTTAACCGCTTGCGCAAAATAATCCTCTTTACTAGGAAATCACGCAATAATGCCGGCAAGGTAATAACATACGGATCAGATAAAAAAACACTGAGATATTTTTTCACAGCATCTTCTGTTGGCGCATCCGGCGTACCCAAATTAATTAGTAAAATACCAATGCGGTTTTTCATTAGGCTATCCAGCGCATAACAACATTTTTCACTTGATCAACTGTAATCGATTTCATGCAAAAACAATCATTTTTTCCGCAGCAACTTGGCGCATTACAATTCGGATCTGCTGTCAAATACTCCGCTTTTTTACCCACCGGCTGCCACCGTTTTGGATCAATGCCTTTTGTGATGGGATATAATCCCAATGCACGAATGCCAAGCGCTGCTGCCACATGCAATGGCCCCGTTGCATTTGCAACTAATCCATCTGCAGCATTAATTAATTGCAGTAATTCACTCAAGCTGCATTTGCCTGCTGCACTGGTGATGTTAGGGCAATGCGGCATAATACTATTTAAAATGACATCACTTTCTTTTGGCGAACCCGTTACAATGACATTCACGCGGTCACACGGCAATTGCTGAATCAATGCAATAAAATGCGAAACAGGCCATTCGCGCGTATGGCCATTTGTGAAAGGATGAATAATTAAATTAAATCGATCAGGCTTTAAAAATGATTTTATGTTAGATGATAATGGCTCTTTAATTTGAAAACCCATTTGCGCGTTTAAATACGGGAAATCATTCTTATTCACATCGATATTAAAAGGTTTTAGCAACTGCAAATTCAATTGCCCTTCGTGCAAACTTGATTTTATTCGACTAAAATTCACTTTCTCATTACAATTGAGCCAATGATATCCTCGACGGGACGTGCCGATACGATATGGCACATGTGCTTTTTTCATCAGGCGCGCAATTTCTTTTTTAGGAAAAGTATGAATCACCACATCAAATCCATGTGATTTAATTTCTGCAATTGCATCTGATTTTTTCATTGCAGACAAAACATCCCAGCTTAAGAAGCCATCTGTATGTATGCAATGTTTTACAACATCTCGCACATAATCTCGCGCTAGAAATGTAATTTTCACATCCGGAAAATTTTTCTTTAAAATGCCCGTGATCGGCAATGTTAGAATCAGATCGCCAACATTATCTGTTCGAGAAATCAAAATATGTTTGATGTGATTAAGCGGTATCATATTATTTCATCTCTCCGAGAATTGCACAAAGCGCTAAAGCAAACTGCAGACAACAAAGCATAAAAATGTGAAACTGAAAATGAAATTAAAAATCCGTTAAAGATACCTCCAAACAACAGAGCGATTAATGTTGCCTGCATTAAACAGCGATAGGGGTGCGGTAATTGAAACGTGGTTTTAATTTGCAAAAAAATCACAAACAGGAAAACAGCTAACCCAACAAAACCAAAGGCTAATATAAAATTTAAATAATCTGATTCAACGTAATTAAGCGACTTATTAAATACCCGTTCTTTTGCAGGTATTATTTTAGGTAGTTGCGCCTCAATACCGCCGGTGCCGTAACCAAACCAAGGACGCTTTTTAATCATTTTTTTTGATATCTTCCACATCTCAATGCGCTGAATAACCGATTGATGATGCATTAGAACGCCCCGCTTTTCAAATTTCTGAAAAGCACCATACTGATAATGCATTTTCTGCAAACGAGCATGGAAATTATTCGGCGTATAAAGCACAAACAAACAAGCAACGACAGACAATAAACCAGTAACCGCTATCCCCTTCCACCCAAAACGAATAACACTTAAATAAAAACACAAAAGCAAGAATATCCCATAACCCGTCCGACCTTTATTCATCAGCATGATATTCACAGCCATTAAAATAAAAAAAATAAGGTAAGCCATTCTATTTTTCTTTTTGAAAAAAAAGCGATAAGCACAAATAAATGCCGCAATATTCATCGCAAAACTTTGTACAATATGGTCGACAAAAACACTGGAAATATCAAACTGATGACGTAATAAATGAATAGAATTTGAAAATCTTACATGAAAAATAGTTTGAATACTTGAAAAAAATAAAGTAACAATCATTGCAAATAAAAATGCATTAATCATCCGTTGCCGCCACTGCTCATCTTGTATGATCATCATAAAAAACGGCGTCATTAATAAGTAGTGTCGTTTCTGAATATCTTTAAAAATAAATTGAGGTGTAGATGCAGAATAAAAAATCCCTACAATTAATAACGCAAACAATAGCCAAAAACTCATTGCTGCTTTATTATTTTTAATGCGCTCCCAACGTGCACGCCAATCACCCGACAATAATAAAAATATAAATGCCCCTAGATAAGTAATCGTTGTGAGTGAAACACTGATCGGGGAAACAAAAAAACATGACGTTAAAAGCATTAAAGCAATCCATTCACAACATTGGCTTGTTTTTCGTGCTGTTAACATCGCATGAACCCTTATAATTAATGTGCCACGAGTATATAATGGGCAGGAATTTTATGTCCAGCACCAAAGGCGTACACAACCATGGCAAAAGAAAATCCGCTTCAAATTGTTCTTGCTACCAGCAATGAAGGAAAAATTGCTGAACTCCAATCCATGCTGCAAATATTACCAATTGAATGGATTCCACAAAGTGAGTTTAATATTTCTGATGCTGATGAAACAGGCAAAACATTTATTGAAAATGCTATTTTAAAAGCGCGCCATGCAGCAAAAATATCGGGTTTACCTGCATTAGCTGATGACTCTGGTTTGGTTGTTGACGCACTCGATGGTGCGCCAGGTGTTTATTCTGCACGATATGCAGGCGAAAATGCGACTGCCGATGAACGCAACCGAAAATTATTAGCAGAAATGAAGGATGTCGATAAATCTGATCGCGGCGCCAGCTATCACTGCGTATTAGCACTTGTAGAATATGAAGATGATCCCGTTCCCCTGATTTGTCATGGTATCTGGGAGGGGTCTATTTTACATGAGCCGCGCGGCAATAATGGATTTGGCTATGATCCCGTTTTCTATGTGCCCACACATCACTGCTCCGCGGCTGAATTAAGCCCCCTAGAAAAGAACCATATCAGTCATCGCGGACAAGTGGTTGATCAGCTGCTTGAAGTGTTTCATACCATGATTGAGCATAAGCACTAATAGATATTGATGGCTTAGAAACACCTACGAATTAACGCTCTTTTTCTATTTCATCGCTGAATGAACGCAAATGTACATCTTAATGTTACCTTAAATATTTCTTGCCTATTCATTTTTTATGATTTAGGATTCTCGCGAAATAAAATTTTGGGAATGGATCTCAGCTGTATGACCTCACAGCCACACCACAAGGAGAGCAAATATATTGTTAGGAAATATTGAATAAAAATTCAGTATCGTCCAGGAAGAAAATACAATGTCATTCCAATACCCTTTTCGCGTTTTCGCTAATGCTAATCTTGGTCCACAATATGATTACACACATGTAACCGGTGAATGGTTGCCTTCAGCAGGAACAGGGCAGTTACCGGTTTTACCTGAAATCAATTTGGCAACGGGTAATGTCATTTTAAAATCCGCATTTGTTAAAACACAAGAAACCACAGGCAAGTTTGCGTTTGGTTTTGTGTATAACGCGCAAAGTGTCAATCAATGGTCAGACAATATTCCATGTATTGTTAATCCAAAACAGCAACCGTTCATTGTTAAAGAAAGTGATGGTTCTCAAGTTGTTTATACTTTTAACGCAAAGGATGAAACTTATATTTCACCCCCAGGCGCAGATTCAAAGCGTATTATTAAACAAAACAAAGACGGTACATTTTTAAAAACAGATTGTAAAAGCGGTGAAAAAACACTGTTTGATGCAGCTGGAAAAATTTCACGTGTATATGATGCACGTGGATTTTCGATGATTTACGCGTATCTTGGCGATAATTTAAAAAGTATCGAATCCGACGCAGGTGTTTATACAATTGAAAAAACAGATTTGCAAACACAAATATATTTTGTTGAAACTGGAAAAATTGAAAAAAAATTATTGGGTTCGTGGTATTTTTCTGGAAAGCAATTAAACAGCACTGTTATTCCCCTTTTGTCAAGTGACAATGATTATACGTTAAATTACATTTACGATGAAGAAACTACCCAATTAAAAACAATTACCCAAACTGATGGCACCGCTGTTAATTTAACTTATACCGCAGGCAATAAAGTAAATAGTTTACAATTAGGCTCCGCAGGTCCAAATTACAATTTCAATTATTCAGAAAATAAAACAACGATCACAGATGCGCTGCAATTTGTGACGACAGTAACCCTAAATTCAGATAAAACAATTGATACATGGGAACAATTAGCAGGTGATACGGCTACTGAGACAATAGCACTGGTTACTGCATGTACCTACAATTTTGGTGATTTAGAAATTGTTAAGAAGCCAGATGGTGCTCAAACAGTAAGAGATTTTAATTCTCAGGGTTTGGTGACGCAGCAAATTAATGCGCCAGACCAAGCAACGGAATTTGATTATGATCCAGAAACATTGTCTTGTGTTATTAAACGCGAATTGATTTCTGGTGCAGTCAATAATAATCCGGTTTGGGCAGTTACGCGTTACGTTTACAATGTTATCCAAATTAATACTATTAATTTTCGTCAACTGCGTTTTACTGTTTCACCAACAGGATGCGTCACTGAATTTCGCTATGATGCTGATATGAAAACATTAGAATCAGAGAGAACATATCTAAAAAATACTTTTGATTTATCGGGATTAAAACCAACTGATGTTTTAAATTTAGAGGATATGGAAGAATGGGTTGACTATCAGCCGATGGATAAAATCACACTTAAAACATTTTTAGAAAATAATCGCGGACAAAAAACACAATTGCAAATATTTACTAAAATTCATGCTGATGGCACCGGTTTAATCACAGATGATGCATCAAATCATGTTTATGATTATACGCCGCAAGGAAATGTTATATTACACACCGAAAAAACAGACCTGAATGCGACAACCACAACAACACAAACCTTCGATGGTTTAAATAGATTATTAAACAACAATCAAAATGAATTAAAAGAACTGCGCACAATTACCTATAGTGACACACAAAAAAATGTTGTCATCACAGAGCCAAATGGTCGAACAGCAACACAAGCGTGGAATGATGCTGGACAAACATTAAATATTATTACGCAAATCAAGGGTTGTGAAATAAAGCGTGTGAAATGTAATGGTTATGACGTTGCTGGTCGAATGACAACAATTGAGAATATCGACAAACAAGTTACACATCAATCATTTGACAGTTTAAATCGCTTGCGTTTTACAATTACACCAGCAGGACGCGTGACTGAAATAAGATATGATGATATAAAAAATTTACAAACCACAATACAGTATTATAATTTAGGCTCGATAAGCACACCGCCGAGCGTTTCAATTGATGATGTCACAAGCTATCAACGTTTTGATAAAATTCACCGATTACAGTTTTCTGTTGATGGTCGTGGTGCCGTCACTGAATATCGTTATGATTTATTAAATCGTAAAATAGCAACGATAAACTATGCAGAAAAAATTACCCCTGTTGAAATAGATGCCTTAAAAGCAGGTGCTTTTAGCAGAACACCAGATCCAAGCATTGACATGATTGAGCGCGTTTCTTATGACAATGATAATCATATTTTATTAACGCAGGATGCTGCAGGTTATGTGATTTCACACCAACGCAATGCTGCAGGGCATGAAATTTACCGTCGAGCCTATGCAACACCTGTTCCTATTAATTTAAATATTGATATTGTACGTCCCTCAGCTGATTTGACAGATGATTTCGATCAATATTATTTCCGCGATGCAAAAGGCCAATTGCTATTGGTTGTTGACGGTATTGAGAATTCACAGTACGTGAAACAAAAAAAATATTATCCAACGGGAAAAATAAAAACAGAAACAGACTATGCAAACACAACGACAGCCAAGCTTGAGCTTGATATTGATCCTAATACCTTAATTCCCACATCAAGTGATGAAGATCAAACAACAAATTATAAATTCGATGCGCGACAACGTTTGACGCAAAAACAATTACCGGAAATGCGTTTATATGAAGTTGCTTATGACAACATGGGCAATGCAATTTTAGAAAGTGAAGGCGATGATCCAACGCTGGTTTCAAAACCAATAAGCCATACCACCGCAAAGCGATTTGATGATTGGGGACAATTAATTGCAATTGCACCCCCCCTTGTTTACGAAAAATTAAAATCGATTTTAAATGATGCGCAAATTGAAGCTGTGTGGAACAATCAATCTGAACGTTTTGAATATGATACACAAACAGGATTGCATACAGCTAAATTTGATATCGTGCCCGATGATGTCGATGCAACATTACCTCAAAATCAAGCTAAAACATCATTCTTTAGCGATGCAGATCGACGCATTGTCTTAACTGTTGGCCCAGAAGGACAAGCACAAAAAATAACTCCCCACCCTGTTTTTGATAAGCCAAGTGAAAAACGGCGATTTGCAGTTGCTATTTCGCTTGATGAATCCGGTGGGTTTATTACACCAGAAATAGAAGCTTTAATACCAGATACTATCAATGACGTCGTTGATCAATACAAATATGATGGTAAGGGTGATGAAAAAGAACATACTGACCCTGATGGCTATGTCACAACAACAGACACTAATATGTTTGGTGATTGGAAGCAAAAAAACATCCCTATCAATAGCGCAGCACCTTCACTCACGATTAATAGACAATTTAATTTGCGTCGACAGTGTATTTCAAAGCAGAAAATAACAGCGAAAAAAACAATAACAACCAGCAAGGAATACAAAAATAGCCATGGGCTTTGTTCGAGCACCACAAATGGCAACGGTGCGAAAATTCAATTTACACATGAACCACGTGGGGTTACTAAAACAATAACAGACGCGATGAATAATACAACCTGTTTTACCCATGATGCTTTTAAACGCGAAACAAAGCGACTTTTTTTGAAAAAGCAATCAACACAAACAGTTTACAATCAAAAACAACGTAGTGTTATTGTTTCACGCTTTGATTGCACTAATTTACCGTTATCACAAACGCAAGCAATAAGAGATGCATTTAATAATATTACTTTAAGTACGGATGCAAAAAATAATACAACACATTCACAATTTAATGCGCAAAACCAATGGGAAACAAAAACAGACTCACTCAATAATATTCACGAAAGAAGGCATGATTTACGTGGATTATTACGTCGCAAATCTTTTATAAAAAGCAATTCAGCGTACGCTACTGCTTCCGAATTTGATTTCACACGAAATCGCGAGTTAAAAACAGAAATACAGGACGCTGATTCAGTTGTAAAAAAAATAACACAACATCAAACAAACGCTTTAGCCCAACGTGTTCAAACCATCACCCCTGCCAATCATGTGCGTAAAAACAAATTTAATTTGCGATCTTTGGTCACAGAACATCATAAAATGATCGATGATAAAACAGCAATTGTAACAGCACAAGATTATAACGCACAAAAACAATCAAGCAGCATGACATCTTCTACGACCACACAAAGTCACCGTTATACTGAAACAAAAGGGTTTGATGATTTTGGTCGTACTGTCACGGAAATAAAAGATCCGATGGGTTTAGCATTAACACGCACATCTGTTTTAGATGATGCAAATCGTTTGATTGCATCAATTGATCCAAAAGGGCAAACTCGATTTTTACTGCGCGATTTAAACGGCAATATCTGTTTTGAAATTAATCCAAATGGTGGCGTGACAGAACACCGTTATAATGAAAGCAATCAAGCTATTTTTACAACACAATATATTACAGCAGTTGATTTATCGAAAGTCACAATAGAAACGACCGTGGATGCATTAAACGCATTAATCACAATGAATCCTTACGACCGTCAAACATATTATTTTTATGATGATGTATTTAACGAACGTTTTCGTGTGAATAGTGCTGGTGTTGTAACCGAAACCCGTTACGATTTAAACAATATTAAAATAGGCTTAATTCAATATTACAATCCACTTTCAACCATTTCAAATCTTTCAACTGAAACACTAGAAACACAGTGCGCGCAAATTCGAAATTTGGAAAAAGACAAAGCCACATTTCAAATACTGGATTCTGAAGGTCAGGTTGTTTTTATTTTTAATCCCGATGGATCTGTGATTCAGCAATTTTATTATTCAACGCCGCATGTGGTAAACGCAGAAATTAAATACGCAACATTAATCCTAAATCCAGAAAATTATGCGAAACTTTCTATTGCCGATATTCAAGCTAAATTAGCGCCAAGTCCGCATGACAGACAATCTTATTGGGTTTACGATAATTTAAACCGATTGCAATTTTATGTGAATCCTTTAGGTGCTGTGACGCGTTATGATTATTTGGGTGATACCCTTCATAAAACGAAAATAACGGAATTTAAAAATTTTATCACTATTCCCAATAATTATGACGATTTCGTTGTAGCTTTAAATAATTTATCACCCGAAATCAATGTTGATAATATAGAAACACGTGTCTATGACTCAGCAGAGCGTGAAATAACGCGTATTAACGGCATGCAGAAAGAAGAAAGCTGGACTTACGACGGTGCCAGTCGACAATCAACGCACACAACATTAAGCAAAAATATTTGGACATATGATTACGATGGTGCAAATCATTTGACAAATGAATATTCACCCTTAACAACAGTGTATTCAACAACGATTAATCCAAATAATGTGACAGAAATAGTAATTTCATCACAGATTGTTTCCGTTCAAAAAGAATCAAATTATGATGCAAATTCAAATGTAGTCGATATTATTTCTGGCGTACAACTGGTCGATGCGCATCGGGTAAATTTTGATTACAGCGCATTAGATCAAAAAATATTAGATTGTTGGCCGGGATTACAAATTGATGACCCAACACAAGCAACGAATTTATTAATGCGCCCTGAAAAAATACAATCTGTTTCTAGAAAGGTGGTGACAGGTGCGCACGGTGCAAAATTAATAACATTTGATGAAGAGAATAACCCTGAATTTTATGTTTATAATGCGCAAGGTCAATTAATTTATCGTGTGAATGCACTGGGTTATGTGATTGAATATCAGCGAAATAGTTTTGGTCAGGCTGAAAGCTTTATTGCCTATGCAACACAATTACCCTTGGATTTTTCACATTGTTTAACAACTGGATTAACAGTTGATGTGGTTGAAAGTAATTTAATAAAAAATACTGAAAAAGATAATACAGTTAATCAGGTGTTTGATCAGGCTGGGAGAATTACAAAAGTTACGCGCAGTGCGGTAGTTTCTTACATTCCCAATGCTGATAAAACAAAATCACCTACCGTAATAGAAAAAACAATTCCAACAGTAACACAGCAATTTAATGCTTTTGGTGAAGTGCGCGCTACTGCTGTGCTTGTTGATCAGGATAATGCAATTTGGCGGCAAAATTTAACCTGGCATGACAAATTAGGAAACGAAATTGCAACAGTTGATGCAAACGGTATTCCAAAAACAGCTACATTTGATTCACGTGGAAGAAAAATTGCTGAATATCACTATAGTTATGCTATTCCACAAAATCAGCTTTCGGGTTTATTAACCACTTCGTTTTCTGATTTAGAAAATTTATTATTGCCATATAAAGATTCAACAAAAGATCACAATATGAGTACGCCACGCGATATTTTAGGCCGTATTACCGGTGTTTATCATTTAGGGGTGATAACACAAAAAGCGATTTATGATCAACAACAATGCGAAGATATTGCCTGGGAACAATTAGGCATTACTTATACTTACACCGACGATAACAAAATTAAATCTATTACCTACCCTAATAAAAGTTTTGAAATTAATTATTACGATGAGCGTGGTTTTCTAGCAGCAAAAGCGCACGTTGCGCGAACACAGGCAGGCGAGAATGGAATCGTTATTCGTCCAATTACCTATTATCACGTGAATGCACATGGTGAAATAGTTGAAACTTTTTCCCCTCTTTCTGGTTGTGTAGTTGATTTAGACCCGGCGTCTAATGACATTCCAAAACCGCTTTTAAAAAGTGATTTTGACCGCACTGTGCGATTTATGCGAGATGCAAAAAATCATATTATTGTGCATCAAAATGAAAATAAAAATTTAAAACAAATGACATACGATGCAACAGGCCATGTTGCTCGAAAATACCACCTAAAAACTGTTGCCGCTTCTAAGGAAGTGAGTGATAACACGATTCATGTTGATGAAACACGTAATTCTTATGACGCATTAAAACGCTTGATTTTAAGTGGTGTTTATCGTGATGGTGTTATACAAAGCCAACATGCCTATTTGCACGACGCTTTTGCTGTTGTTGCTGAAGGCCCAGGGGACGGCACTTTTCCAAATCAACACATATATGATCAAGCGGGAAGAAAATATTTAACGCAAACGAACACGGGTGCGCCACTTATAATCGGTCATAATGCGGCGGGTGATAAAACAGTTGAAATAAAATCACTTAAAACTGATTTATCTACTATAAAACAAGCTGATTTAGTCCCTATTCTGAATGCGCGCGATTCATTTGAAAATGAATTTACCGAAACCGTTTCTGACGCAGGTGGCAGACCTGTACAGTTAATTAAACCAGGCTATGATGCCAGCGTCATTCAATTGCCGCATGCGCAATTATCTATTTTATTAAGTGGTAATTATCCGAAATGGGGTGCGCTATCGCTTTCATTTATTGCACAAATTAATCCGGATTTATTTCCACCAGTTTTAAAAATTACTAAAGCAGATAATTCAGTTTTAAAAATTCCTATGATTTATTGCGCTGACACAAAGCGTTTTGGTGTGGATATCAGTGCGTGGTCTTTGGAAAATTATACAATTGAAATTGAACATATCATTAAAGCGCAAACTACAGTTGATCAAGATAAACCATGGGATTGTTTTCGTTGGACTACGCAACTGAATTGGCAGGGCTTGGGAAGGGGTGATCAAACCATTTTTGCAGCTGCCGCAATGTTAGATCAAAATAATACTGTACGATCTAGCACTGGCATTTCATGGACGAATTTTACCAAAAAGGCAAGTGTCACAACAGCATCAAATGCAACAACCCAATTTGTCCATGAGAATTTTCATAATAAATTATCTGCACAAATTGATCCTCCACGTACTGTTGTTGATGAGCAAGGAAATGCAAGTATTGTTGCTGCAAGAACTGAGATGGGGCGTAACGAATTAGGCGGCATTATTGCGCAAACTGATGCAAACAATCATGTTCAATTAATTAAACGAGACGAAGCAAATCAAAAAACAGCCCATATTGCAGCTGATGGCACTTCTTTTTATATTAAAAAATTAAATACCTGGGGCGAGGATATTGAAGTCACGAGTGCATCGGGAAATACATGGCGTAAAATGCGCGATGCAAAAGGAAACGTACTGACCTTAACCACGCCGATGGGTGAAGTGTGGCGCTGGGAATTGAATGAAAATAATTTTGTTATCACGGAAACACCCCCTCAAGGTTCTGCAAGAGGAATAACGCGTTATAGCCAAGGCCCTTTTGGTGATAGTGATGCAGAGTTTTTACCAGAAGGTGAAGCGCATCAATATAAGCACGACAGTCGTCATCATATTTTATTGCACACGGCAATGAATATAAATAAAACCATTGCATATCAAGTGGCTTATATTCGCGATTACTGGGGAAAAGAACTGCAGAAAACAGATGGTTCAGGGGCAATTGATTTAACGGATTATTATTTTAATGGGCCCATTAAAAGTAAAAAGGGGCTTTCTTTTGCAGAAGGTGATATCAGGCAAATGTTACCCTTTGATAGCATGGCCGGTACTTTTTCATTAACGCCAGTATTAACGCCGCTGCAAAATGTGGCTTATGAATATATAACCAGTGATTTATTGCATAAAATAATTGATTCAAATCCAGTTAATCCGCAAACACTGGTTCGCATTCCTGACATTGATTCAAATCCTATTTTAGTTCATGAAACAAGCGGTTCTGGTGCAGTGCTACGCGAAACGGCTGTTAAATATAATGAGATAGGCGATTGTGAAATACAAACCGATTCGCAATTATCAATTGCGAATTTTTCTGATGCCGTGCGAAACAGAAAACGTGTTAAAGCAATTTATTTATCTACAAAGGGAGATGTCTATACACATGATGGTTGGAACACGTCTGATGCTGCTGATCGAACACTGATAAATGATGGGCAGATGATTGATGGGGTAATTCAGCCTGTTCAGGCTGGCAATTTCGGTTATTTATCGCCGTCGCAAGGAAATAAATTGTCGTATCTTAACGGCAATCGCAATACGCAGTCGCTTTATATTCCTGAAGTGATGGGTAATTGCGCTGATGGAAATCCACTGTCTATTGTATTGAGCTGGGATCAGTCTGATCGTGTTTCAGCGATAGCGCAAGCTGCAGCGCCGCCAAGTTTATTGTCCTCACCGCAATTAGTTGTCCAAGATGGTTGTTATGGATGCGGTTATGCTTTTGTGAGCTTTCCACCGTTATTTTATAATGGTGTGCAATTACATCCTGTGCAAACAGGAGATGCTGATTATTCTTTAACGGTGATGCCGCGCAATGGCGTAGAAATTAGCAATGTTGATTGTAACGGTGGTACGGCAAGCTATCATCTTCTGAGATTACAGCCTAATATTTCTTATATCGTTTTGGTAACAGCAAGTTATCGTGGTGCAACCAGTCAATCTGATGCTGTGGTTATTAATGGACAACTTTATTATTATCCAAAAAAGATTTTATATACGCCCGATGGCTTATTAGATTCAACCTATATGAGTTTACAGCAGAATGGCCCCTGTACTACAGTCACAACAAAAAATACTTATCATGCAAATGGTAATGTTGCGCATTATTTTAATTTGAATATTCGTGGGCAGACCGATATCAGCTATCCTGATCCTGCTGTGTCAGGTCCGGGATTTGATGTTGATGGAACGCCGTTAAGTATTAATACAGTTTGGCAAGATATCACGAGCAGAACGATTGATGCCTCTGTGAATACCATGCGATTATTTGATTCCTCTGTTATTGCACAAACAACTGCAACGCGCAGGAATAAAAATGGCCAAAGTGCGCCTATTGTTATGGTGCGTTTTTACGATACCAGAAGACAATTCAGTTCGGTGACCAATATTCAAGATCCATTCAGTTCAGGTGCTTTTCCTTATAATATATTTTTAACCAATAGTTTAGATGGACGTGTGTTGCGAGAATCGGTTGTTGCGATTAGAGCCAATGGTGCAATTCTTGATAACATACCCATTGATTTTTTTCATGATAATAAAAAAAATGTAGTCGCGACTTTCGGTACGGTGGTTAATTCTGCCGGTGACAGTCAGTTAGCCTTACAATTAACAGCCGATCCTGTTT
>Ga0155553_178_pt4 | contig 13344 bp, 19 predicted proteins | sample RifCSPhighO2_12_FD_107210 | JGI IMG/M metagenome (GOLD analysis project Ga0155553, IMG submission 107210) | Gammaproteobacteria bacterium RIFCSPHIGHO2_12_FULL_38_11
GGGGGGGAATCACACATGCCTCCGTGGCTATAAACATACATTACTATTACAATGATATATTGTACACATAATCCTAGATTCAATAATCGAAACACATTAATCTAGTACGCCAATTGCGGGGGTTATTTCGTGCGCGATCCTCATCTTCTCAATTCTTTTGGCATACAAATCACCCGCCATTTTTTGGTTTAGTAATTGATATATATTTATCCATGAATCGTTAACTTTAAACACAATATCTGGCTGTAATACATAGTATCCACGCTTCACACGAAAAAATAATTTTTTATTATAAGGACCGAGTCTCATTACTTCATTTTTAGATAAAATACTTGAAATATAAGCGCGTTGTTTGCGATTCTCGGATAACGTAATATCGGGAAATGATTGAAATGGATTTAAAAAATCATCAACACAAAATGGTTTTTTATTTTCAAATGCCAGCATTGCATTAACCAAAATAAATTCCATTCTTTTTGAATCAATCTTTTCTAATCTGTGATTAATTTGAAAATTAATTTCGGATGGACACAATAACTCATACAGCGCTGATAATTTCTCTTGTGCAAAACGCTTATCATTTAACGCTTTTTGTAAAATAATTTGAAATGCATTTTTCCCAGTGTTGTCGATAGCATTACAATCTGCATCTTGTCGCACCAATTCTTGTATCAATGGAATATTGCCAAAAAAACAAGCGGTCATTAGCGGGGTTTGATTAAATGGCGTTTTGAAATCTACACCATATAAATTCACTTGCCTGAGAACCGCTGAAAAATTACTTGAGTTGTATCCTAAAAAATATTTCCTTACGATCAGATCATAATCTTTTTTATGTTTCATGGCGGCGGAAAAACCCGCGTGCGCCAATTTTTGCATAAGGTCATATTTTTGATAATGCAGCGCATATTCAAATAGCAATATTTTCGCTTCTTTTGAAGTCCTATCTTGTTTTTCGACATTGAAGGCGATTTTTTCTAATTCAGCTAAATAATCTGGCGTTACTACTTTCCATGGGACCGGTTTTAAGTCTAATATATTATTTAAAATGGCATCTGCCTGCTCTATTTTACCTTGCATTGCTAAACGATGCGCTTCTTTTTTCCAGTCTTCCAAGCTTGATTCTTGCGCTTCAATAGCAATAAATTCTTCGGTCAACTGAAGGCCAATCAAATTTAGCAAGGCATGTTCTTTAACCGCCTCAATAAAGTAAACATTTTTTATCGCTCTGGTGATAGCAACATACAACGCGTTGATAAAAAATTTATATATCTCTAAAGAGCGATCTGTTTTATCTTTTATTCGACTATAAACAAAATCACCTTCCAAATCACTCGGTGTAACACCCTCTGCAATATCGCGAAACCTTTTTTCTTCAGTTGAAATAAAGTGATATAAGATCACGTTATCATACTCAAGCCCTTTTGCTTCAAAAATCGAAAAAACAAGTGGCGTCTGAAAATATTGTTTGACTTTTTCTTTTAATGAATCCTGCAGGACGATAATCGCAAATTTGGTTGATTTTTTCGTTTTATCATCAATCTCTTTTCGAATAGCTTGATGATCGACAAGACAATAAATTTCACCTTTTGTTGTGCTCTGGCTTTTAACAAGATAATGACTTTCACGATCAATCGACCCAAAGCGAATATTCTTGGTTTTTAATATTCTATTCGCAATGGTGGTGACGGATGGCGAATTACGATAATTAGTATTAAGAATTCGAATAATATCGACTGGCTTTTCGGTTTGCTGAGCATAAAACAGCGTCTTAATTTTCGACCATGAGAAAAAATTGGGGTGTACAATTTGATTAGAATCACCACACAAAATAAACTGATGCGGGTGTTTCAACGATTTTAGAATTAAACTCAATTGAATTGGCGTAAAGTCTTGCACTTCATCAATCACAATAAAGTCATATTTTGACTCGCACAATCCATGATATTCATATGACAATATATTGGTATCATAAACAGCACTGTTTTTTAAAAACACAATATATTTCTCAAAAAGATCATATATTTTGTCTCGTTCAGCAACAGAATAAATGGATTGCTTAACACCTAAACTAATATAGTCTAATCGAGATAAGTACGGTTTTTCTACCTGATTACCCGCCAATACCCCCTTGAATTCTTCATATAATTTATTGGCATCTTGATAATCTCTTATTTTGTTTAATGAAGAAAGCCATTTAGAAAATAGAGAAAAATTAATTTCATGGCCTTCCGGCATCCGCAATGTTTCTAGAAACTCCGAATAAGATAAAAAATCAATTTCCTGCGCTTCATTGACATAATGATTTGAATAATATAATTGCCTAGCATTCTGAACGAGATACGGTGACCCAGTAATATATAATACTTCGCCAGGACAACATTTCATTTTCTCCAGCGTGAGCATTGTTTTACCGCTTCCTGCAGACCCAATAATAATTATCGGCGGTTCTACATAAAAAATGGCTTTTTGTGTTTCATCAAATGAAACCACTTTATCAAGCAAGTGAAAATAATGCGAATTTGGATTAAGGTAGTTGATCGTATTTTCTGTGTTTTCTGTTTTGGATAAATCTAAAAAATCAACCGACTCTATTTTATTCTCATCGATGACGGCACCATTAAGAAAGCGAGATTTTTCATAAGCGTGTTGATAAATGACCTCTAGAATCAACGCATATCGCTTTTGATTAAATGTCACAATTTTAAACAACAATCGATTAGTATAATCGAGTTTTGCACGATAATAATCTGTGCCAAGCAATTTTTTAACTTCAGCAGAGTAAAAATCATCCCTTTTTAACATCTCAATCACTTTGTCAAACTGGGGCTTTACGTGTGCTGTATTTAATTCGTTGTAAAGCAATATGTCCATAATGTCTCTCTGAAAAACAAGGAATTATTATTTTGATGCTGACTTCGTTATCCCACCCCGAAATAGGCTATTATTTTTGCTGGGCGTGAAGGGAGTGCACCTCATGTTCCCACTTCCACAAAAATACAGAATAATATTTTTTTATTTGAATTAACCGCGGGAATAACATTAATATCGCATGGTACTGGAAAATTTTTCATTTTTAAAGTAGTGGGTGGCGCAGAGATATTATTGCTTGAATTAATGATGTGGAGCTGTTACTCGTAAGGTGGCGCACGATCTGAAAAAGTATTTATACTATTTTCCACGCCCTGGACAATAACTCAGAAATCCGCCATCTACAACAATATCTGTACCGGTCGTATAACTTGATTCACTGAATGCGAGATACACAACAGTGCCTACTATTTCTTTCGCTTCTGCGGCACGTTTTAGCGCAGTCACGGATAACATATTTTTATATATTTCCGTTTCATTTTCCCAGTGATAACGATTCATATCAGTTTTATGCGTTCCTGGACTGATGCTATTGACACGAATATTATACTGACCAAGGGAATTAGCCATTGTTTGTGTTGCTCTGATTATCCCTGCCTTTGCGGAATCATAACTGATACCACCCATAGCGCGATGACCAGAAACAGATGAAAAATTTATTATAGAACCACCATCACCTTGCGCAATCATTTGCTTAGCTACTAATTTTGCTAAAAAGATCGGTGCTTTTAAATTTACATCAATAACAAAATCAAAGTCTTCTTCAGTTGCATTGAGAAAGCTGCATTTTGAAGGAGCACCAGCATTATTAACCAATACATCAATATGATTAAATTTATTTAGCGTAGCATCAATAATTTTCTTTCTATCTTGGGCAACAGTAATATTAGCTTGCAACAAAAGAATTCGATTTGAATAAGTAAAAAGATCCTTTTCTGCATGTTCAGCTGCTGTAATATCACTGTGATATACCATTACAACGTTAGCATCAAGCTCAAGAAAGCGCTTGCTGCATGCAAAACCCATGCCCTTTGTAGCGCCAGTAACAATAATTGTTTTGCTTTTCATTTAATATCTTTTTTACTTTCCGAGTACATATTCCTAAGCTTCTTGACGATCTACTATTTCAACCAATGCCATTGGTGCATTATCACCGGTACGAAAGCCACACTTTAAAACTCGCAAATATCCACCTGGACGTTTAACATGGCGAGGTCCGATTTTTGTAAATAATTTTGCAACAGCTGGCTGATCACGCAATCTATCAAATGCCAACCGACGATTAGCAACACTGTCTGTTTTTGCCAATGTGATTAATGGCTCAACGTGACGACGTAGTTCCTTGGCCTTAACCAAAGTTGTTTTAATCAATTCATGCTTTAATAAAGAAGCCGACATGTTGGAAAACATCGCTTTACGATGTGCTGTATGACGGTTTAATTTTTTTCCAGATTTTCTATGATGCATTGTCTTATACCTATTGTAAAATTATCTTGAGTCTATTCACTCAAGCAAATATCAATCCCTATTTCACTCGCTGATGCTAAGTTATTTATCAGCTATTTCTGCTGGTGGCCATGGATCAATCATCATACCCAGAGAAAAACCGCGTTGCGCTAATACACTCTTTATTTCAAGTAAAGATTTTTTACCCAAGTTAGGCGTTTTTAAAAGATCATGCTCTGATCTTTGAACTAAATCACCAATATAATAAATATTTTCTGCTTTTAAACAATTAGCCGCTCTGACTGTTAATTCCAAATCATCTACCGGACGCAGTAATAAAGGATCAATTTGATTTTTGTTTTGTCTCGGTCTCGATGCAATTTCATGTTGTAAATCAACAAAGGAAGATAATTGTTGTTGCAATATAGCTGCAGAAAAACGAATCGCTTCTTCAGGATCCAAAGTACCATCTGTTTCCAAATCAATAAGCAATTTGTCCATATCAGTCCGGTTTTCAACGCGCGCATTTTCAACAGAGTATGCAACACGTTTAACAGGAGAAAATGAAGCATCCAAAACCAACACACCAATAGGCCGTGTATTTTGATACGCTAATTCGCGAACAGATGCAGGCTGATAGCCACGACCCAACATTACTTTGATTTTCATGCTAATTTCGCCATCTTGTGTAATATGCGCAATAACATGATCAGGGTTCACAATTTCAACACCATTTTCTAATGTTATATCAGCGCCTGTTACTGGTCCCTGTCCCTTTTTATGCAAGGTTAATATCACCTCACTTATTTTATCCAAGCGAAAAGCCAAGCCTTTTAGATTTAATAAAATATCTACTACATCTTCGCGTACACCAGACAAAGTACTATATTCATGTAACACGTGATCCATTTGCACTTCAACTACTGCAGCACCAGGCATTGATGACAATAAAATACGACGCAATGCGTTTCCTAAAGTATGTCCAAAACCACGCTCAAAGGGTTCCAATACAATTTTGTGATGCGTTGGCGAAATATTTTGTACTTGAATTGCATTAGGTGTTAAAAATGTTTTGTATATATCTTGCATCGTTGGCCTCGTTTAATTGTCGCTTCGCAAATTCAGAAGACGCAATAAATCGCGTCTCTACAACATTATTTAGAATATAACTCTACCACTAAGCTTACTTTAAATTCAGGCGGTAACTGATCCATATCTGGTAAAGTTTTATAAACACCTGACAATGCTTGTGAATCAACTTCAATCCAAGAAGTTGGCTCACGTTGTTGCGCTAAATCAAGCGCAGCTGAGATGCGCAATTGTTTTTTTGATTTATCACGCACTGAAACGGCATCACCTGGTTTTACAGAGTAAGATGCGATATTAACAACATGACCATTTACCAAAATAGATTTATGCGAAACCAATTGTCTTGCCTCAGCACGCGTTACAGCAAACCCCATACGATAAACAACATTATCTAGGCGTGATTCTAGTAAACGCAATAAATTTTCACCTGTTGAACCTTTAATACGTTCCGCTTCTTTATAATATAAACTAAATTTCTTTTCCAAAACCCCGTAATAACGGCGAATCATTTGTTTCATACGCAATTGAGTTGCGTAATCTGTAACACGCCCACGACGCTGCCAATGTTGCCCAGGTGTACGATCAAATTTACATTTTGTTTCAATATCTCTGATGCCGCTTTTCAAACCTAAATCAGTTTTTTCGCGTCTAGCTAGACGACATTTTGGACCTAAGTATTTTGCCATTTTTTGTTATTCCTCAATGAACGAAATTTACACAGACGCGATAAATCGACGTCTCTACACTCTTCTTTTCTTGCGTGGTCGACAACCGTTATGCGGTATACATGTTTTATCGACCAAACGAATAATTTCTAAACCTGAGTTACGCAATGCTCTAACAGCAGAATCTCTACCTGCACCAGGTCCACTTACATTAATGACGACACGTCTCAATGCAAATTCTTCAATCACCCTTTTAGCAACTGTTTCCGCTGCCAATTGTGCAGCAAACGGTGTTCCCTTGCGCGATCCTTTAAAACCAGAGCGTCCAGCTGAACCTTGACACAAGACGTCACCTGATGGCGTAGTTATGGAAATCATTGTGTTATTAAATGTTGCTTGTATATGCGCAACCCCTTCAGAAATTTTACGCTTTACTTTTTTCTTACTTGTTGACGCTGCTGCTAACGCAGTTGTCGTTGTTGCTGTTTCTGTTGATGCTGTTGTTGTCATTATTCACCCTAATTATAATTTCACTGCTAGTTGGTGCGATCGCTTCGTGGCTTCCACTCGCTTACGCTCGGGGCTCTGAGATGCGATAATCTACATATTATTGCGAACGAATCGCCTTACGCTTACCTTTACGTGTACGTGCATTGGTTCGAGTACGTTGACCACGAACTGGCAACCCTTTTCGATGACGAATCCCTACATAACATCCTAAATCCATTTTACGTTTAACGTGCATAGATACTTCACGCCTTAAATCACCTTCAACGACACATTTCGCCACTTCTGTACGCAGCAAATCTAATTCTGCTTCAGATAATGCGCTGACTTTCGCAGTCGGATCAACACTCGCAGCGATGCAGATTTTTTCTGCACGCGTTGGCCCAATACCATAAATTGATTGCAAACCAATTCTGATATGCTTCTGAGCTGGGATATTTACACCAGCAATACGAGCAGCAACAGCCATATTTCAAACTCCAAATTAAATATAATTTACTTTTTTAAAGCCGCCTAGGATACCGTTCACCCCGAACAAATGCAAGGGAACAAGTTGTATTTATCCTTGACGCTGTTTATGTCTGCTATCTTTGCAAATCACCCGTACCACCCTGTTACGACGAACAATTTTACAATGACGGCACATTTTTTTTATTGATGCTCTTACTTTCATGTTAATTACCTGTATGTTGCTAAAACTTGTTACTACTGTCGCAAGTATGAGGGTACTTGCTCTTCGTAGCTTCCACTCGCTAACGCTCGGGGCTCTGAGGCTTCCGCTCATTAACACCGTTTACCGAATCAATCCTAGCTTCGATCCGCGAGACTTCGTTTTTTTCATCAATGATTCATATTGATGGCTCATTAAATGGGCTTGCACTTGCGCTATAAAATCCATTAAAACAACAACAACAATCAGCAAAGAAGTACCCCCAAAATAAAAAGGGACATTCCAGGCTACAATCAAAAACTGCGGTAATAAGGCAACCAATGCCAAATAAATAGAACCAACCAAGGTCAGTCGCGTCATAATTGTATCTATATAATTTGCTGTTTGCTCACCAGGGCGAATTCCTGAAATAAAAGCTCCCTGTTGCTTCAAATTATCTGCTGTTTCTTTAGGATTAAAAACCAACGCCGTATAAAAGAAACTGAAAAAAATCACTGTAAAAGCAAACACAATCATATAGGCAGGCTGACCAAATGACATTGCCAGCGAAAATGCGTTTAACCAAGCAAAGCCTTTTGCTGTACCGATGAATTTCGCTATCGCTCCTGGAAATAAAATAATCGCCTGCGCAAAAATAGGGGGAATTACACCTGCCATATTAATTTTTAACGGCAAATGACTTGTTTGCGCCGCATATAGTTTATTGCCCTGTTGTCTTTTAGCATAATTAATCGTAATTCGCCGTTGTGCTCGCTCAAAATAAACAACAACTAAGGTAACAGCAGTAACGACAACAACCAGCAAAATCAATGTAATCACTTGCATCTGGCCTTGTCGAACTTGGTTCATCACTTCGCCAATAGCTGACGGAAAACGCGCGACAATACCTGAAAAAATAATAAGTGAAATGCCGTTACCAACACCTCTCTCTGTCATTTGCTCACCCAACCACATGATAAACATGGTGCCAGTAACTAATGTGATAATTGCTACAAAATAAAAAGTAAAATTGGGGTTAATTGCAGTATGACTATCAACCAACCATCGCGTTATAAAAAAGGCTTGCATCAAGGAAAGCCCTAGCGTTAAGTAACGTGTATACTGATTAATTTTACGACGTCCCGCTTCACCTTCTTTTTTAATCTGAATTAATCTCGGCGACACCGTACTATACATTTGCACGATAATCGACGCTGAAATATAAGGCATAATGCCCAGTGCAAAAATAGTCATTCTACTTAATGCACCGCCGGAAAACATGTTAAACATGCCTAATATTCCGTTTTCATTTTGCTGAAATAAATGCGAAATAGCATTAGGATCTAAACCCGGCACAGGAATATAAGAACCAAGTCGAAAAACAATAATGCCTATTAACACAAACATCAATCTTCGCTTTAGTTCTGACAATCCACCAGATTGTAAGCCAGTTCCTAGTTTTGCACTTCTCATTCAATCACCCTTGCGCACTTGCTTGCCCGCCATCGCTCGCACGTCTGTACTTCTTTGCTATATGCCTTATTGCACTGTTCCGCCAGCCGCTTCAATTGCTTTTTTCGCACCCGCTGTTACATTAATGCCATGAAATTTCATTGGCTTTTTAATTTCACCAGAGGCAAATACCTTTACAAATTTTACGGTGGCTGCAATCAAATTTGCATTTTTTAGCGTGATTAAATCAACTATGTCACTGTCAATTTTATTTAATTCACCTAAACGAATTTCAGCAGATACCAATGCTTTGCGAGAAACAAAGCCAAACTTTGGTAAACGACGTTGCAATGGCATTTGGCCACCTTCAAAACCCGGTTTATGCGAATTACCAGCTCGAGCATGTTGACCCTTATGCCCCCGACCTGCAGTTTTACCTAAACCAGAACCGACACCACGACCTAAACGTTTCGCAGGGCGAGTTGAACCAAAAGCAGGTTTAATTGTATTTAATTGCATGTCACACTTCCTCAACTTTTAATAGATAAGAGACTTTGTTTATCATGCCAAGATTAGCAGGTGTATTTAACACCTCGACAGAATCACGAATACGACGAAGTCCAAGTCCTTTAACACATTTCGCGTGATTTGGCTTTCTACCAAATGCGCTCAAGATTTGTGTTACTTTTAGTTTTTTATCTAAAGATTTTTTATCTTTTGTCATTGTTTCGTACCTTCGTTCAAATTTAAAATCAGTAGTGGGTCATTGCTTCACAACTTCCACTCGCTGACGCTCGGGGCTCTGAGCTATTCAGATTTCCGTAATAATTCTTTAACTGATTTTCCGCGTTTTCTTGCAACGTGTTCAGGTGTTAACATATTTGTTAATCCATTTAATGTTGCACGAACGACGTTAACAGGATTTGTCGAACCCACATTTTTAGCCAAGACATTTTGTATGCCCATTACTTCAAAAACAGCGCGCATTGCACCGCCTGCAATAATTCCAGTACCTTCAGAGGCTGGTAGCATTAAAACCTTACTTGCACCGTGGCGTGAACGAACTTCATGATATAACGTCGTGCCGCTTAGCTGTATTTGAATCATATTACGACGTGCTGAATCAGTCGCTTTTTGAATCGCAACAGGCACTTCTTTTGCCTTGCCCTGACCGAAACCGACCTTGCCTTGGCCATCACCAACCACTACCAACGCAGCGAAACTGAAAACGCGTCCGCCCTTAACCACTTTGACGGTTCGTCTTACGTTAATTAATTTATCAATAATGCCATCTGTTTGAGCGGATGAATCTGTTGTCATTGGTGCTGCCATAAACTGTATGCCTTCAAATAAATATTGGAATTAAAATTCAATGCCACCTTCACGAGCGGCGTCAGCCAACGCTTTCACACGACCATGATAGCGATACCCTGAACGATCAAACGCCAGCTTTACAATACCTGCATCTTTACAGCGTTTTGCCAGTAAAGCCCCCGTCATCGCTGCAGCCTTTGCGTTACCGCAATGTGGGCTAGCAGACTGGATTTCTTTGTCAAGCGTTGAAGCTGATGCTAAAACACGTGATCCACAAGAAGTAAACACTTGTGCATAAATGTGATTAGCAGAACGAAAAACACTCAATCGATTGACACCCAATCGACGAATATTGTGTCGGGTACGACCCGCTCTGCGAATTCTTGAAGCTTCTTTGTTTAGCGTTGTCATTACTTCTTCTTACCCTCTTTGAGTGATATTTGCTCATTTTCATAACGAATTCCTTTACCTTTATAAGGCTCAGGAGGACGTACTGAACGAATATTTGCCGCAACCTGACAAACCAACTGTTTATCAGCACCTTTAAGTACAATTTCCGTGTTAGTTGGGCAATCAACTGAAACGCCTTTTGGCATAACCATTACCATTGGGTGTGATAATCCAACAGAAATATCCAATGAATTACCTTGGACTTTCGCACGATATCCGACGCCAACCATGACTAACTTCTTTGTAAAACCGGTTGATACACCCGTAACCATATTTTGCATAATAGCGCGCGTAGTTCCTGCTAGCGCATCGGATTCTGTAGAATCATTTGCAGCAGAAATTTTAATTTCACCATCGCTCTGCACAATTTTAACTAAAGCAGAAGACACTTCCTTCAGCTCTCCCAATTTACCCTTCACCAAAATATCTTGGCCTGCAATCTTAATATCCACACCAGCTGGAATTTTGACAGCGTTTTTCGCGACTCGACTCGTCATCCGAATTCTCCTAGCTCACAATACACAAAACTTCGCCGCCCAAACCTATTTGAAAAGCTGAATGTGCAGTCATAACACCTTTGGATGTAGAAACAATAGCAATACCTAAGCCATTATCAACATCAGGTAAATCACCTTTCGGAGAATACACACGTAAACTCGAACGACTTACTCTTTGCATACGTTTAATAACAGATTGACCTTCATAATATTTCAAATCAATTGTCATCCAAGGATTACCGTCTTTTTCAGCTTCAGAAAAGCCCAAAATATATCCTTCATCTTCCAATACTTTTGCAATCGCAATTTTAATTTTTGACTTTGGCATGCCTACATTTTTTTTCGAAACAGCTTGCGCGTTTTTAATTCTTATTAGCATGTCTGCTATGGGATCTTGAATACTCATAATTTCTCTCGTTATCTAAATTACTCAACATAAAATTCTTTAGCTTTAGCTTTGGCTTTGGCTTTGGCTTTAGCTTTAGCTTTAGCAAGTATGTCGTAACACACATTACAGGCTTCGTAGCTTTCCACTCGCTTACGCTCGGGGCTCTGAGCTCTGAGCTCGGGCAACTGAGCGTCGCTGATTACCAGCTTGCTTTTCTCAAACCAGGCACATCACCACGCATTGCCGCTTCACGCAAATGAATACGACATAAACCAAAGCGTTTCAACGTACCACGACTTCTGCCACATTGTCTGCAGCGATTACGAACGCGAATCGAACATTCATTACGACGTCGTTTTTGTAATTTATCAATTGCATCATCACGATTCTCTTCATCAGTACGTATTGTTTCTTTCAATGCTTCTCTTGCAGATTTCATACGTTGAGAAAGTTCTTTTCTTCTCTTATTTCGTATCATTATACTTGTTTTTGCCATTTTTCTTCCTCAATTATTTCTTCAAGAGCTTATTATAAATTTTACATTCACTAACCTGAACACTTCGATTTTATTTTAACGGAAATCCAAACGCCTTCAATAAAGCGCGCGCTTCTGCATCTGTTTTTGCTGTTGTTGTAATCGTAATATCCATGCCGCGTATTTTATCAATTTTATCATATTGAATTTCTGGAAATACAATTTGCTCCTTAACACCTAAACTATAATTTCCACGACCATCAAACGCCTTTGCAGAAAATCCCCGAAAATCACGAATACGCGGTATTGCAATTGAAATCAGACGTTGCAAAAATTCATACATTTTTTGACGACGTAAAGTAACCTTGCAACCAATCGGATAATTATCACGAATTTTAAAACCCGCAATAGATTTCTTAGAAAGTGTAATTACAGGCTTTTGTCCGGCAATTTTAGTCATATCATCCAGGGCAAAATTCATAACTTTTTTATCATCGACAGTTTCACCCACACCCATATTTAAAGTGATTTTTGAAATTCTTGGAACTTGCATAATGCTTTTATAAGCAAACTCTTTTTGAAGTTGCTTAGTTACCGAGTCAAAATACTGTTTTTGTAATTCTGGTTTCATTTTTAATCTCTTAAAATTCTTTAGTTAATACTTTATAAAATTTAAGTATTTGCTTCGTAGTTACGCTCGAGGTTCTGCGTCTACCAACTCATTATTTGATTTAAAATATCGGGCTTTTTTAGCTTTTTCACCCGCTACTTTTGGTTCAATCATTTTAAAACCAACCTTATCTGCTTTATTTGTTGCTGGATTTAATAAAGCAATATTCGACAAGTGAATTGATGATTCTTTTTCAACAATACCACCCTGTGTTCTAGTATTAGGATTAGGCTTCACGTTTTTTTTCACAAGGTTAATACCTTCAACCAACGCGCGATCATCAGCAAGCACCTTAATAATCGTTCCTGAACGTCCACGATCCTTACCTGTCAACACAACAACCTTGTCGCCTTTTTTAATTTTTTTCATACAATCTCACTTTATCATTAACACAGTTACTGTCAGCGTTATAAAACTTCAAGCGCCAATGAAACAATTTTCATAAAGCTGGTCGAGCGTAATTCGCGTGTTACCGGTCCAAAAATACGTGTTCCAATAGGCTGCCCTTGGCTATTTAAAATTACCACTGCGTTGGTATCAAAACGAATAACAGAACCATCAGCACGACGCACACCATGACAGGTACGCACGACTACTGCATCCATCACTTCGCCCTTTTTCACTTTACCGCGCGGAATCGCTTCTTTTACGCTGACTTTAATCACATCGCCTACATAAGCGTAACGTCTTTTCGAGCCGCCCAATACTTTGATACATTGCACTTTACGTGCACCGCTGTTGTCTGCTACTTCGAGTACGGTTTGTACTTGTATCATAAAAATCCCCTCTATCATTACGCACTTACTTCACTGACTACGCTCGGTTACGTGCGTGCCTCTGTGCTAAATTCACTGGCTTATTGAGATGCCTT
>Ga0155553_179_pt1 | contig 13009 bp, 11 predicted proteins | sample RifCSPhighO2_12_FD_107210 | JGI IMG/M metagenome (GOLD analysis project Ga0155553, IMG submission 107210) | Gammaproteobacteria bacterium RIFCSPHIGHO2_12_FULL_38_11
TAAACTATTTTTTCTTTTCTGTCCATTATTTATCTTAAAATCATCTCAGAATTTTCGTTCGAACTGTTCAGTTTATAAACTTTGGTGAAATCGCCGTGTGTTATCACCAAATCGACATTTGTTTATTTGGTGATAAACAAAAAGGCATAGCCTGGCACCACTACCACTTTTTTCAAACATGGGTATCTATACAAGCTTAAAAATGTGATGGGCTTGAAGTGGAGACACGCGCGGAGCGTTGTATAACGTGCGACATTATTGATAAAAGCATATTTTTTAGCATCCGATAATCTTGAAAAGTGCAAAAGCGGAACAAGTGATGCGAAGAATGATGCATTGCAATATTTTCATGCAGCGCAAACATGTTTGCAACGCTTGTTGCGCTCGCATTGCATTTTCAAAATTATCGATCGTTGTACTTAATTGCTTTTTTAAAACCCATCATGGGGTTTAGATGCGAGCTTCACGCGCGGCTCAACTTTGCCCGTGAAGGCGCATAGGGGGTTAAATGTTATGATGATTACTTTGCATTCTTAATGCTTCGTGCATCTCTAATCCAGCGTCTTCTGGCTTATTAGGACCTTTTTTCTCCCAGAAAGCCCAATTAATTTTTTTAGTAGGCTCGTGGGCTATTACGGGTTCCGAAAAAACAAGTCGAGGGTGTAGGGCTTTGCAGCAATTATTCATCGCCACAATAAAATCCTTCAGTAATTTTTTTGTTGTTGGATCGAGCGGCTTAACAGCTTCTTCGAAAGAATTGTACGCTGTTTTTACCGTATTTCTAATGTCAACCGTCGCATTTCTATTTTCTGAGTTGAGTGTCTCAGGTAATGAATTAATGTTTAATAAAAAATTGAAAGTGGGTTCCAGTAGTGGCAGTAATTTTATCAGTATTTCAAAATCCTTAGTGTCAGTAATTATTTTTAAGAGGGAGGACAGTATGCTTGCCTCTGTTTTGCTGTATATCATTGATATTTTTGGAAAACTTTCGACTAATGAATTCAGGGCATTTTTTAGACCTATACAATTAAAAAAGTTTCTAATAGCATGCTGCGTTGCTTTACCGCAATTTGCGCTATCCAGCAAGAATGCTTTAACAGCATTTTTTTTCACTGTTTCAGCTGCTTCTTGCATTTTTTTAAGGTTTTCTGATTCATCTCCGATTATTTCTTTTTTCGTAGCTTCAATTTCTGCTGGTGATAATCCTGCGTACGATGAATTTGCTGCAATCTTTGCCGTCATAAATTTTCCATTTAATGCGAACTGAAGGGAATGAAATTGCTTAATTTTCTCTTGAGCTACAAAATCGCTTTCTAAAATTTTCTTTAGCGCTTGGCTACCCCTTGATTTAGGCGAAAGTTTTAGTATTTCTTCACAAAGTTGTGCGAATTCTTCAGAAGGTGCGTTGTCGATTCTCGTAATTAATGCTGTGATATCTTCAGCAGATATTTCTTTTCTTGTATTGTAGTCAGCTGTGGTTTTGGCCAACGCGCCTAGGAGAGTGACGGGAAAAAATATAAGGGCAGGAACGGCGGCCCAATCATCATAGTATGCACCATTTAGATTGCGGTTATACAAATCACCAAAATCTTTCCCTTGTTTAGAATCCGGTCTCATTTTCAGCCTCATTTAGGTTATATTTAGCAAGAAATTACCACAATTGTACCTGATGTATGTTAAAGAAATATTAAGTTGGAAAGTCTTATGTGGAAAGTCTTATGCAGGGCTCCCGCATTAAAAGTTAAACAATTTAAGCATTTTTATTCGAGGCCAATGGAAGCGAGAGCGCAAGCGACCGCGAAACTTGCATGCACAGTAGCGCTGTATCTTATCAGAGGTTTGTCCGTACCTGTCCAATCATGAAAAAACCTATTGAGCGCGCAAGTTTCGCGGTCGCTTGCGCTCTCGCTTCCATTGGCACTGTTAATGGTTACTGTAAAAGTTGAGAATGGCGTCATATACGATACTATCGTATAGAAAACGCGTAATTTATACGATACTAACGAATAGCTTGTAGCGCATGGATTTTGAAATGTTATTTCGTGCATGTTTCTAAATATTATAAAAAAACAGCGTGAGCTTGAAGAATACTGTAAAATTATATCGTTAAAACTTTTAGTACAGTTGAGAATGGCGTGCTGCGCAGAATTTCGTGTGATTACATCACTAAACAAAAATAGGATTAGATTATGGGAACTTATTTAGCTGTAGGAATCGTGCAAAATATTCTTCTTGATAAGAAAAGAATCTTAAACAAAAAAATAACAACAGATATCATTATTAATAAATTAAAAGAAGAAATAAACATTGATTATTACCAGCACAGTGAAGATTCTGATAAGCATTATTGGAAAATTAATCCTGAAATTCTTGAAGGAAATTTGACTGAATTTTTAGAAATACAATTTCAAATGTATAATCGAAGTATAGATCAAAACATGCAAGAAACCCTTCATCAACTTAGGCAATTGAAAGCAGGTCCTTTATTAATCGAATTGGCTGCAAGCAAAAAGTTAATGCATTTTCAATTAATTAACAATATTGTCGATTCCATCAGAGTATTTGATGCCAATGGTTTTCAATCAGACATTGTTATCAACTATCAACTCATATCTTTCTTCATCGATGGGAAAATTCTTATGGAGTGCTATGAAAATATTTTTAAGTATCTTGAAAATGTTGTTCGGCTTCAAAAATCACAATATCCAATAGCTGACTGTATTAAAATTTGCATAACGGGTTAAGATATGGAACATTAACCATACCATGCCAAAATCGGCTACACTATCCCCATGAAAAACCTTATCCCCAAACCATTCATCCAAGATGTCGTCGCCCGTACAGACATTGTTACGGTCATAGGTAGTCGCCTTGAATTAAAGAAACGCGGCTCTACGCATACCGCCTGTTGTCCCTTTCATTCTGAAAAGACACCGTCATTTTCCGTCAGCCAATCAAAACAATTCTATTATTGTTTTGGCTGCGGTGCACATGGCAATGCCATTGGCTTTTTAATGGAATATGACCATTTGTCGTTTGTCGATGCTGTAACAGATTTGGCGAATCAGCTGGGTATGACTGTACCTTTAGAAGCAGGGAATTCGGAAACATCACAAAATGAAGTGCTTTATACATTACTTTATAATGCGCAAGTTCTTTATGAAAAAGAATTGAAAAAATCACAAACGGCCATTGATTATTTAAAAAATCGCGGATTAACGGGTACAATTGCAAAAGAATTTGGTGTAGGGTATGCGCCGAATGCGTGGGAATTTTTATCTCAGGCCTTAGGAAAAAATAAATCCGAGCGTGAATTACTAACAACAGCTGGATTGTTAATTCCCAAAGACGCTCGCCATTATGATCGTTTTCGTGATCGCATTTTATTCCCTATTCGTGATGTGCGTGGACGCACTATTGGTTTTGGTGGGCGTACACTCGCCAATGACATCCCAAAATATTTAAATTCACCCGAAACACCTGTTTTTCACAAGAATCAGACGTTGTATGGTTTATATGAAGTGTGTCAGCATCATCGAAAATTAAGCAAAGCTTTGGTTGTTGAAGGCTATTTAGATGTTATTTCTTTAGCACAGCATAATATAAATTATGCAGTTGCTACATTGGGAACGGCATTGAACAGCAAACATGTTCAATTATTATTGCGGTATACATCTGATATTGTTTTTTGTTTTGATGGCGACAATGCAGGCCAAAAGGCAGCCTGGAAAGCATTATTGTTTAGCTTGCCTTTATTGCGTGATGGATTAAATATTCGTTTTTTATTTTTACCGCAAAGCGAAGACCCGGATAGCTTGGTGAAAAAAATTGGACAAGAGGCCTTTGAAAAATTAATTGATAGCGCCATTGCATTGCCGACGGTATTTTTTGATGAATTGGAAAAAGAATTTCCCAGTGATTCGATTGCCGGAAAAGCCGCGTTTGCAAAAACGGCTAATGAGCATATTAATACAATGCCCGAAGGCATTTATCGAAATTTATTGTTAGATCAATTGGCGGATAAATTAAAGGTTAAACGTGCGGATATTACTCAATTCTCGAGTAAAACAAATACGGCGAATATACCAGTGCCAATTGTAGTGCCGCGCCGTTCATACACAAAATTAAATCCCGCAAAAATTGCTATTCAATTACTGTTGCAACAACCTTCATTAGCAGCGGAAGCATCTCATGTGTTGGCTTTTAATCACAGCGAAAAGACGCAAGGGAAAATGTTGTTGCTGAGTTTAATTGAACGCTGCAAAAAAAATGCGTATCGTCATTTGGGTGAATTATTAGAAGATATTGATGACCTGGCTGAACGTTCATTGTTGGCCAAACTGGCTTCATTTCCCTTGAAAATTCCAGTCGATGGGTACGTTGCTGAATTTGTTGGCGCTTTGCAGCGACTGCATGAACAAGATCAGGCGTATCAGTTATCTGTTTTGATTGCGAAAGCAAAGCAAAATGAATTAAGTTTGGATGAAAAACAGCTCTTGCAATTATTGTTGGCGAAAAAACAGGCGAGCAGGGGGTTGGGGATCGAGGATCAGGGATCGGTATAATGTTGCGTTTGAATGACAAGTTGAATTTTGGTTTCAACCCCTGATTTCCTACAGCTGATCACTTGCATTAACAAACATTAATAAAACGCTGGCCTAATACTAACTCAAGCGTTAAAATACTGGGTTTATAAAACAGCACGAATAATCAGTGAGTTAAGTTTCCATGGCATCAAAAATTATCGTTTCTCCTCAGTTATCACAGCCCATCTCCACTGGAAATTCCGGCTTTAATGCGTTGACGCAAGAAGCAAAGCGAAAAGGCTACCTCACCCATGAAGATTTATTAAATTTACTGCCAGCAGATTTTGTTGATCCTAATCAATTAGAAAGCATTATTGATCGTTTAAATGAAATGGGTATTCGTGTTTATGAAGTACCACCTGATAACGATGAGCTTTTATTGGATAATAGTGACGATGATGATGAAGAAATTACAGAAGTCATCGAAGCCATTGCAACAGAAAATCGCACAACAGATCCCGTGCGCATGTATATGCGTGAAATGGGTAGCGTTGAATTGCTGACCCGCGAAGGTGAGATTGAAATTGCGAAACGCATCGAAATAGGCATTCGTCAAGTGATGGGCGCTTTGCTTTATTATCCTGAAATTATTGAATCATTTATTAAGCGTTATCATAAAATCGTAGCGCTTGAAGGTCGCTTGAGCGATATTATTGCGGGTTATTTTGAAACAGAAGAAGAAACTGCAGCGAAAGCGCAAATTGTTGCCGCTGCCAAATTAGCAAAAGAAAAAGAACTTGAATTGGCAGCGATTGCAGAAGAGGCAGAATTGGCGGTCATTGCAGCCGCTGCAAAAGCAAAGGCAAAAGTGAAAGTTGATGAAGAGGATGATGAAGAAGAAAAAAATAAAGATAAAGAAGATGAAGAAATTGTTGCTGCGGGTGCTGATGATGATGAAGATGCTTTTGGTGATGGTGGACCTGATCCTATCTACACTGCCGAACAAATGGCAATACTTGAAAGCTTATTTGAAAAATACACTGCCGCGATTAAAAAATACGGTAAGCAACATAAAACAACAGCGAAATATCGTGATGCGGTTTCCGAACATTATTCGAAATTTAAGTTATCTATTAAGCAATTCATGCGTCAAACGATGAAGCTACGTAATTTATTACGTGAAACACGCGAACAAGAACGTATTGTGATGCGACACTGTGTTATTGATGCAAAAATGGTGCGTAAAGAGTTTGTTCATGCGTTTACGGGCAATGAATCCAATTTAAAATGGGTTGAAACTTATGTAAAAGCCAATCCAAAAATGAAAACATTGGCTAATTTTAAAAAAGAAATTCAGCGTGCGCAAAAAAAATTAGCGTTGATTGAAGAAACCAGTAATTTATTGATACCTGAAATTAAAGAAATTAATCGGCGTGTTTCAATTGGTGAAGCAAAATCTCGCCGGGCAAAAAAAGAAATGATAGAAGCGAATTTGCGATTGGTTATTTCGATTGCGAAGAAGTATACCAATCGTGGATTACAATTCCTCGATTTAATTCAAGAAGGTAATATCGGTTTGATGAAAGCGGTTGATAAATTTGAATATCGTCGTGGTTATAAATTTTCAACCTATGCAACCTGGTGGATTCGACAAGCCATTACGCGATCGATTGCTGATCAAGCACGTACTATTCGTATTCCAGTGCATATGATTGAAACGATTAATAAATTAAATCGTATTAGCCGACAATTAATGCAGGAAACGGGCACGGAGCCCACACCTGAAGAATTAAGTAAGCATATGGATATGCCGGAAGATAAGATTCGCAAAGTATTAAAAATTGCGAAAGAACCGATTTCTATGGAAACGCCGATTGGTGAAGATGAAGATTCAAGTTTGGGTGATTTTATTGAAGACACGAATATTGAATCGCCGATTGATTTTGCAACGTCTTCTGGTTTACGCGAAGCGATGCGCGAAGTATTATCCAGTTTAACGCCTCGCGAAGCGAAAGTACTGCGGATGCGCTTTGGTATCGATATGAATACTGATCACACTTTGGAAGAAGTGGGTAAACAATTTGATGTGACCCGTGAACGGATTCGTCAAATTGAAGCAAAAGCATTGCGTAAATTGCGTCATCCTACGCGTGCTGACAAGTTGCAGAGTTTCTTGGATCAGGAAGGTGAAAAATAAGTTTTAAGCGTAAAATCCCCTCGGCATCGCTGCCGCGCGATACCGACCCTCTTTTTCAAAAGGGGTGAAAAAGAAGCGGCAATTTTAGGGCTCATAGCTCAGTTGGTTAGAGCAGAGGACTCATAATCCTTTGGTCCTAGGTTCAAGTCCTAGTGGGCCCACCATTTAAATCAATCAGTTACGCTGATTTTTCAAGTTTCTCTTTTTGAGTCTGTGTAATTCCTGTGTAATCAATAACAGATACGCTAAAAGTCAACGTTTCGAATATTTTGACAATTTCGTTTATTTCGAATATGATATTCTTATCGAAAAACATCAAGAGACGTGATTATGCTGCCCCTGAAGAAACAAGCCGACTTTGTCATGCCTGATAAACGTGAAACGGATTTGGCGTCAGAATCCAGTCGTATCTTGGCATCATCAATGACGTCAAAAAAAAATGCGCCTGTGATGCATATTGCTGTCAACGGCAAGGAAAAAACAGTTATCGTTCCTTTGTCTGCATTTAAGCTATTGATTGATATATTAACGCAAATGGCTGAAGGCAATGCGGTGACGGTGACTGCCGTTAATGCTGAGCTTACAACACAAGAAGCAGCAGATTTGTTAAATGTGTCTCGCCCTTATTTGGTGGGTTTGCTTGATGATAAAAAAATTCCTTATCGAAAAGTGGGCACTCGTCGTAAGGTATTAGCAAAAGATATTTTGGCCTATAAAAAAAATATTGACGAACAACGCATGAAAACCTTAGATGAACTTGCCAAAGAATCTCAAGATTTAAATTTAGGGTATTGAATAATGTCTCAAATAATTGCCCTATACGATGCTTGTGTCTTGTATCCTGCGCCATTGCGTGATTTATTAATGCAATTGGCAGTGACAGATTTATTTCGTGCAAAATGGTCAAATCAAATTCATGATGAATGGATTAGAAATCTATTGAAAAATAGACCTGATTTGACACGTGAGAAATTAATCAAAGTTCGTGATTTAATGAATGAAAACGTTCGCGATTGTCTGGTTGAAAAGTTTAAAAATATTTCCACTACGCTAAAATTGCCTGATAAAGATGATCATCATGTTTTAGCCGCAGCAATAAAATGTTCAGCGTCGGTTATTGTTACATTCAACTTAAAAGATTTTCCAAAAAGTATTTTGCAAAAATATGACATTGAGCCACAACACCCCGATGATTTTATTATTGCACTGTTTGAGAGTAGGCCTGCGGTTATTTGCGCTTGCGCAAAAACTTGCCGTCAAAGACTTAAAAATCCGACGTTTGATGTTGAAAGATATTTGGCTGTTTTAGAAAAGCAATCCCTGCCAAAGCTAGTTAGTAGATTGCGTGATTATGCTGAAATTATTTAAAAAGACGATTGGTTGATGTAGGTTGGTTATTCGCTGGCATATTTTGCTGTAGCTCATATTGTTTTTCAAGCTTATCCATCGCCGATTGAATATGATTTCCATTTTGATGACTATACCGCACAACCATTTGCAGTGATTTATGACCAGAAATACGCTGCACTGTTGGTAAATCAACACCGGCTTGTACTAAGTGCGTAATAGCTGTGTGACGCAAAGTATGTCGCACAATTTCTTTGGGATTCAATCCTGCTCGTGCCACAACACGTCGAAACGCTTTTTCAATGTTCATCACATGCGTTGAAGCAGATCTCTTCGAAGGAAATAACCATTGCTGATTTGATCCAATCATCTCAATGTGCGATTTTAAAAACTCACTCAATCGATTTGTTATTGGTTGTTCACGCGCACCGGACTTTGCTTGCGGAATAAAAATAACGCGTTTTTGCAAATCAATATTTTTTAATTCGATAGACAATATTTCCATGCGCCGCATCGATGTCTCAAGTCCAATGATAATAAACGGATAAATATGAAAACTCTGATCTGTCTTTGCAGATTCCAACACGCTTCCAATTTGTTCTGCGGCTAAATACGTAATTCGCCCGCGGTCTTCCGTGAGTCGTTTAATTTGACACGCTTTAAATTCTATCCATTTCCATTCAACTGCCTTATTTAATAAATGAGATAAAGCAGCGAGCTCACGATTGATAGTTCCATTTTTTGCTTGAAGTGCTCGATGTTTTTTATATCGCTCAATATCAAAAGTGCTAATTTGTGATAACGGCTTATCTTTAAAAAAGGGAACCAAGTGCAATTTTAATTGCTCTCGTTTTTTCAAAATATTTTTACCACCTTCTTCTTTTAATTTTTCAGGATATTTTTCTGCTGCCTCTTCAAATGACAGCGTTAATTTTCTGCCTTTCGGTAAATTCAAACGATCATGCCTTGCATCGGTACGCAATTTCTCGACGAATTCTTCCGCTTGTTGACGGGTTACGCCTTCAGATTCTTTACCCAACACTCGATGAACACGTTTGCCATCCACCATAATATTAATTAAAAAGCGGCCATCACCATTTTTTAGACGCTCGAAAATAATGCCATGTTCTGAAATGGTTTGATTTTCAATAAGCGCGCGCATATTCGTGCGCGTTAATTTTTGGAATTTAATTGTCATGCGATTTAGCCTTGGCATAGCGAATAAAATAATCTAAACAAGTATCCATATTGTTTCTTTCAAATGCCGTGAATTTTTTTTCAGTTGCAGTGCTTTGGTACTTGCTCAAAGAATCTATTGCCTCAGAAACGATTTCATCGGGTTGACAAGTGTAACCACGCTATTTGATGGTCGATTAATCACAATAATTAATGGTTACTTAAATTCTATTTTCATAAAAAAAACGCAACATTTCTGCTGCGTTATTATCATGATCCGTTATTTAATTTGATTAAAATGGGATTTCGTCATCAAAACCACGCTGATCACCAGATGCCTCGTTAATATGCTCATTAGAACTATGTGCGTAGTGGAGATTATTATATTTTCGATAATATCTTTCCATTTGCGTATAATAGTTGGCTTCAAAAGTATCTGCTAAACGTTGCAAAAATCCAAATACTTTTACTGCTGTTTCATCGTCTAAGTTCGGGGCTTCTATAACCAGCATAGGATTATCCACGCGCACCTCCATCAACGATCTGTTTTTGTTTTCGAGAGGGTGCTTTTATTTGAAAGCATTCAAGAAATAACTTTTCATCCAGCTGTGTTTTTTCCTGTTGCGTTGCTGTTGCAAGTAATTCTCCTGCCATTGTGCACATAGCACGATAATTTCCCATTGAATGATCACATAATGTTTGCATCAGTTCCTGCGTCATCAACCGCGCATTTCCGGCGGATGTTAATAAATATTGCAAGCTTTGCATTAATTGTGAAGCATCAGCATACTCGATATTAAAGCGTACACGAATACGGCTACCCAGTGGCAATAACTCATCACGACTTAATTTTTCATTTAGCCGTTTATCGCCAGCCAATATAACGGAAAGCAATATTTGTGAATCAAATTGGCTGCTCGTTAATAAGCGCAATTCATTTAATACACACACCGGCATTTCTTGCGCTTCATCAATAAACAAAACCGGATGCAGCAACGTGCTTTGCATGTGTTGTAACCATCGCTCACGTAAATTTTTAAAACATTGCCAACGATTATGTGGAAAAAGTGCAACACCAAAAATATCTCCTAATTCACGATAAAAATCAGATAATCTTGCAGATGCGTGCGTGAGAATACCCACTTGCACATCCCGAATATGACTCAATCTTTCAGATAACAATCGCAGTGCAACACTTTTTCCTGTGCCTGGGTCACCCGATAATAAAGCAAATCCACCCTCCTTGATTAAATTATTTTCGATGCGCCAACAAAAATTTTCTAATTTGGGATAAATGTGCAAGGAGTCGGTTGGAACGTCTGGCATAAACGGATTATATTTTAAGCCATAAAGCGCTAATAATTTTTTATTCATCATTGTTTTCCTCTTTTTTCTCTTCGTTTTTAGGTAAATAAGCCGGTGGCAAACCAGTTGCTGCATATTGCGCCATTAAATCTTTCAGTAATGGTGCGATACCAGAAGACTCTTTTATTCTTTCTAATGATTTATCAGCATGCAGATTTTCATTGCGTGATAATTGACGTCGCAATCCATTTGCGTTGGCTGATTTATCTTGTGGATATACCGTATCAATGCAGTGATTGGTGTGTGGATCAATGATCTGTACGTGGCTTAAATCCCACCTGGCATATCGCACATGCAGCACATTCATGTGACGATAGTGATTGGGTACTTCAAAGCGTGCGCCATTAATTGTGAAGGTACCATCTGATCGACGCTGTTTCCTTTTTCCTTCTTCACAAAAGGATTGATTTAAAACAAGGGTGTTTGGGCATGCTCGTCCAACATTTTTAGCATTTAAATATCGATCTAATGGCGTTGCATTTATTTCAGAATGGAATTTACGGTGATATTCAAATTCGATCCATGCGATTAGCGTTTCATTCATCAATGGCAACGTTAATTCATTTTCCCCTTCAAGCATCGCCATTAAACGACCTTCCACCTGTGCCCAAAATACTTCTTGTTTGGCATTTTGATAAGGGCTATAAGGCAATGTGGGTTGATGTAATATGCCAAGACGTTCTAACCCCTGCGTGAATTCAGCAGACATCATTGCAGATCCATTGTCTGACATCAGTGCACGCGGCAATCCCCGTTTCTGTAGTGCTTGTTTAAAGCCATGTACCAGCACTTCAGCTGTTTCATGCAAATACCACTGCGCATGACAAATTAAACGTGAGTGATCATCTAATATCGCGAGCAGTAATGGTTTGTACCACTTTCCATCTTTACCAATAATTTTTCGTGAGCCATGATGAAAATCCAAATGCCACAAACCATGCACATGATCTACTTCGAAACTGCGTATTTCGCGATTCTCTAATTTTTCCTGTGCGATTAATGCACCTTCCGTAAATCGCCGTTTGACTATACGGCGTTTGTGTAACCCCTGCGCTTTCATGTGTCGATGCAATGTGCTGTATGACGGAACAGCGCCTAATTCAGGTGTATTCTTCACAATGGCGCGTAAATTATCCAGGTGTAACTGACAACTCCAGCTAGGATGATCACGATATTGATTTTGCAAAATGATTTTTAATTGCGTATTTAATTTTCGTGATACTGATGCGTCAGTTCGCCGTTTTGTGCGCAGCACACCCACTGGATCTGCATCACGTTTTGCACGATAAAACCAGCGCTCAAGTGTTGATACAGAAAATTTCAACGGTAATCCTGTCATTGGATTTTTCCATGTCTTTTCTGACAGTGCTGTTAATGCAGATTTTAATTCACCACTGTCAGGCGGTGCTGATAATAGCGGGCCAATAATACCAAAACGAAATCGCGCCCATAGCGCTTGTCGTGACACAGCATCAATTTTATTTTCTTTGTCCATCTGTATTCAAACCTAAGCTATTTTTTAAGGATTTGAAGACTACCTGTGATGGCTATGTGATTAAAGTGTCAAACTCTGCGTATTTTTTTCTCCCGTTAAACAGCGCGCAAAACGCCACCGGTGAGTGGCGATAAAAACTGCAGCAAAAGTTGTATTTTGTCTTCTAAATTTCCGAGAAATAAATCAAACAACACGCGTGCAATATTTTGAGTTGTGGTTTCATCAATTGGCGCAATACCTTTTGCCTGCTGCCAAAATTTTGTTGTCATAAATGTTTCACGCCACCAGCGTCGCCATCGTTTCCATGTGATTTCCGAAACAGTAATACCAAAATGTTTTTTTATTTGCAAAAGACGGCGCTCATTGATTCCACATTGAAGTATGCAGATTAAAATGAATATTGGTGCAGGAAACCAGCGACGACCAAAGAATCGAACAGATGGTGATGTTGTACGCTTACGACAAATGCTACAGCATAAGCTTAAACGTGAATCATAATGCTCACGAAATTCAGCAGGCATACCAGCAGGACTACGAGGATAATTTGCTCGATGCAGTTTATTTTTACAGAATGGACATCCTTTCTGTTTTGCTTGATCCATCAAATCTCGATCAATGACGTTTAAGACAGAATGAAAAATTGCATTAAATAAAAAATTATGTGACATTGTTCACCTCTTTAGCTTCGTAACCAAAGAGGAACCCATCATTGAACTTTAATCAAGTTCTTTGATGGGTTTTATTATATGTCCATCACATAATGTGATTAAATTTGAGGGGTAAACTGTTAGATAATGTGATTAGGCTGAGCCGTTCAGCCAAAGCAAAAAATCACGCTCAGGAAACATTTAGATGATTCCATTTCGCTATGGTACAAAAATTCTCGCCTTACTTTTAAGTCAA
>Ga0155553_121_pt1 | contig 12726 bp, 14 predicted proteins | sample RifCSPhighO2_12_FD_107210 | JGI IMG/M metagenome (GOLD analysis project Ga0155553, IMG submission 107210) | Gammaproteobacteria bacterium RIFCSPHIGHO2_12_FULL_38_11
CGATGTTGCGATGTTGCGATGTAAAATCATGCGACATTTCTCCTCCTTGTCAACCATTGCCTTGCGTCCTGTCAGTAAAAAACTAAATTGAGTCTAGCAAGCTCAAACCATTATGTACATACTCGATCGCTGGATTATAATGCGCGTTTTTAAATCTCAATTTTTCTCAACTGATTTTCCTCTTCCTCTGTTAACAAAATCCAATAACGATAGCCATTGGGTTTAAAGATCATCATCAAAAAACTTTTTAATACCCTCTTGCCATGGATACACCATCACATCATCTATTTTTTTAATATAAGGATCACAAGAAAAACAAACCGCTTCACACTCTGGAAAATCACTGGCGATATTAATCAAGGATTTTAAATCACTTTTTTCAACGCAAACTTTACTTTTAACTTCAATCAGCAGCAATTGTTTTCCTGGACGCTCCACAATTAAATCTACTTCGACATCGCTTTCAGTTCGCAAATAAGAAAACTGATATTCAGATTTATTGTAACTTGCCAATTTAATGCATTCTGTCACGATAAATTGTTCAAACAAATCATCATAATAGTTTGTTGATCGTACTAGCGGAATAGTTAATGTTTTGCTTAATGCCCTAACAATACCGACATCGATGAAGTAAAATTTCGGCGCATGGCGTAATCGCTTTCTAAATGAATGTCGATATGACTCCAACATAAACCCCAGCAATGTGTCTTCCAAAATTTCAAAATAAGTCGCGACAGTTTTATCATCCACACCCACATTACGTGCAATATTTGCATAATTCACGATTTTGCTGTTTGTTTGCGCCGCTACTTGCAAAAAACGACGAAAGGAATCTAATTTTTTTACTAACTGTTCAGCCCACACTTCTACTTTTAAATAAGTAAGTGCATAACTTTGCAAAAATTTTCTTTTGGCGGTTGCTGTTGCTAAATTTATCGCTTTCGGTAATAAACCCCAAGCCAATGCAACATCTAATTTAAAGTGTGCACCCAATTCAAGATAGGTAAGCGGGTATAAATGATAAACAAAAGCGCGTCCTGCTAATAAATTCACACCAGCCAGTTTTAATTTACGCGCGCTTGATCCAGTGAGAATAAAAATCTTTTTTGTTTTTTTCTTTTCAATTAATAAATGTACAATGTCCAATAATTTCGGCACTTTCTGAATTTCATCGATAATCACATGCGTTGCAGAATCTGGCATTGCATCAACCAATGCAATTAAATCATTTGGTTTTTCCAAAAAACGCATTTCAATTTCAGGATCTAATAAATCGAGATACAAATTCTGATCAAGCTTAAATTCGTCTTCAAGTAATGAACTTTTTCCAACACCACGCGCACCGAACAATAAAACACTGTGGTCGTGTGGCAATGCCAAATGACGCTTAACGTACATATCATGACTCCGGATTTAAGGCGTAATATCGGAATAAACTCCGGAAATACGTCTAAAATCCGGAGTGATATCCGAAATTACAGCACACAAGGTCATAAAAAGCAATAGCAGATATATTTATTGGAAAACAAGCTTCACTCATTCTTGAAACAAATCATCCAACGTTGCGACACTTTGCACTAATTCATCTGAATAAGGATTTTCAATAATCCCATTAGCCGAAACAAACGAAACAAGCAGTTGTTTTTGCGTTCGGGTATGCTGTTTAAATACGACTAATTTTCGATTTAAAATTTCAAAATAATCTTTGGTGATTAAGAATGGTTTTTCAGTATACTTAACCTCACAAATGGTAATAGCATTATCACGACGGTCAAACAATAAATCAATTTGCGCACCACGTTCATTACTGTTTTTCTTAGGTGTGTATTTCCACGTGCTTGCTAGACTCATGGGCGGCAAATTCAATTTTTCTTTGATGGCAACGAGATGTTTATAGCAGACCATCTCAAACGCATATCCTAACCAATTATGCCATTCAGGTGTTACACACAATGATTGCCAATCGCTTTGTGTTAATGATTTATTTTGCAACAAGGTTTTAATGGGTTCAATCCATTTCAAATAAAAATAACTATATTCATCTATTAATCGATAGTAAGTATTTTTTCGCTTATGATAAAGTGGATTAAATCGCATGATAAAACCCGCATCTTCTAACTCTTGAAGTTTTTTCATGCCACTGCCGCCCGATGAATCAATCAGCTCTAGTAGTTTTGTTTTTTCCAACCCATCTTTATTTTTTGACAGCGCTACAACAATTTTAATGTGTGTTTCATGATTTTTAAAAAGAGACGAAAATAAATTATCAAACTCATTTACAAAAAATGCTTTTTTGGAAAATGCTAATTTCCCAATAATTTGCATCGCCGACCCTTTCCATTTTATTTTCGATAAATAAAATGGCACGCCGCCCGTAACCATGTAAATTAACAATATTTGATGATTATCTAAATTGATATGGTTGTGTTTCAAGTAATTTTTTGTTTCAGAAAGATTAAAAGGCTCTAAACATATTTTCTCGGTAATTCTATTGTGTAACCCGCCTTTGTTATTGATAATTTTATCAATAATCCAAGAGGCGGAAGAACCGCAAATAATAAATTTAATTTTTGAATTAGCAGACCAATACTGATTCCAAAAATAATCAATGTTTTGTAATAATTTTGATTTTGGCGTTGCCATCCAAGGTATTTCATCTATAAAAATAATAATTTTTTTATAATGGCATTTTTCTATTGCTTCATTTAATGCTTTAAAAGTATCACGCCAATTATTGGTCTTTTCTAACCTGGCGCCACCGTAAAATGTTTCTCCAATACGGTCCATGACATTGGCAATTTGTTCTGCCATTGTGCCGTCTTTCAAACTAGTCACATTAAAAAAAAGTGCATCGCTTTTATTCTGAAAAAATTCACGAATAAGAAATGTTTTTCCTACGCGTCGACGACCATAAACCGCTAGGAATTCTGCGTGTTTTGATTCATACACATTACTCAGTATCTCAAGTTCTTCTATGCGACCCGTGATAGTCATTTTAGTCCCATGTGTTATTCTGCCACTTATAATGATCCTATAACTGGCAGAATCTTGCAAGTTTTTTGTGTTATTCTGCCGGTTATAGGAAGCAATAGATTACAGATACGCGCCTAATTTTTGATATTCTCTGGCCGAAAACCCATACCGATCAGCCGCGCAGGAATGCGTCGAAGCAACGGAAACCATTGCAATAATTTTAATGCAAAAGGGGGGGTTGGATGAATGCGATTTCCCAACACGCGATCGATGACGCGATCTTGAATAAAAACTTGTACACGCTGCATCAATTTTGTCGGTAATTCACGGCGCTTTTGTATTGCCGCTAAATTAGATTCCGTAACCCTATTATTTTTTAAAAATGCGGGTATTAAAATATTGGCAGCAGCCACCGCATCTTGCACAGCAAGATTAATACCTACACCACCAATGGGTGACATAGCGTGTGCCGCATCGCCAATACATAATAATCCAGCGCGATACCATTTTTGCAAACGGTTCACAGTCACCGCCAATAATTTTATTTGCGTCCACTCTTTTATTTCTTTTATGCGATCAGCCAGCTCAGGCACAATTTCAAGAATACTACGATAAAATGATTCTAGTCCTGCTTGTTGTATTTTATCAAAATCACCTTTACGTATAATAAATCCACACTGCCAATAATCGCCTCGCTCAATCATAATTAACATGCGTCCCATATCAATTTTACCCATCGATTGCTTTGCATCCGACTTTTTGCGTGACAAACGAAACCACAGCACATCCATCGGCGCGCTTAAGGTTTTCAGTGTTAATCCACTTTTTTCACGAACGATAGAGTGACGACCATCGGCACCCACAACCAAATTCGTCTGAATCTCAAATTCGTTTTCGTTATTTTTTGCACGGACACCCATTATTTTTCCAGCGGATTCAATTAACGCTGTTCCTTCTGTCCCCATTAGTAATTTAAAATTAGGATAATTACGCGCTTCTTTAGCGATAAAATTTAGAAAATCCCATTGGGGCATGAAGGCAATATAGGGACAATGCACTTTAAGGTGAGAAAAATCAGCGAGCATTATTTTGTGTGTGCCAATGACAGCTGCTAATTGACGCGTTTCATTATGGGGCAACGCTAAAAACGGCTCCAGCAGATTTAATTCGTGAAGAATTTCCATGGTAGAAGGATGAATGGTATCACCCCGAAAATCGCGAAAGAAATCAGCCCATTTTTCCAAGACAACAACATCAATTCCCGCACGCGCCAGTAAAAAACCAAGCATAATTCCGGCTGGGCCACCGCCTACAATACAACAGCTTGTTGTTAATTTTTTCGCGTCCATTTTAGTCACTTCCAGCAATCATTTTTGCGGCTTATTTACTGACTTCTTCCTTTTTCTTCAAACTAATTCCTTCAATGATATCCCGCAGCTTGGCTGCAATTTGTTCTGCCAATACCGGCGGATCCAGCGGTGCCGGCGGATAATCTGTTCCGCGATCCATATCACCCACCAACTCCATCGCCACAGTCGAAGCATTACGACCTGATTTTCCACATAGACGTTGCACATATTCGATTTGATCACGCACTGATTTACGATTTAAAACCGCTGCGCGATAAGCAGGATCTTCTGGCACTTCAAGCGGCTTAAGATATTCTGTCATCCGCAATCCAACAAACACATTCAAGCGATGCTCAGCTGATTCAGTTTGCGTTTGCGCGACTTCCGCAAAAAAGTCGACGGGGATATCACCTTCAACTTCAATATGTTCTTCAAAATTCGTCAATAACATCGTTGCGCGTTCAATCGGCAGAAATTGTTCATATTCCCGCATTAACTGCACTACACGTGTAATTTCTTCATTTTCTGGTACATCAAAAGGTTTCCATCCTGCTTTAGCAGAAGTATCCAGAGTTTGATAAATATCAAATGATTTTGTAATTTGTCGAGCCACTTCATCTGACGGTGCATCCACCATTAAAAAATGATTTAAATGCATGCGTTTAACAGGCGTTGGATTTGCATAAAAAAAACGTCCACGCACAATTTTAGATTTGAAAAAGAAATGCGCTTCACCTTCACGTTGCTCTTTTAAATCCAGTAAATCTACGCGTGCACGTTTTTCTAAGCGTGCGCCTTTTGCATCTTGATAGGTTCCTAGCACACTACCTTGATCCACTTGAAAACTATCAACATGTGTTACATAAGATTCACCCGCTGTTTTCATAAAGAAATCCCAGGTGTCCAATGGATCTTCTAATTTCATACAAATTTTAATATTGGTATTCGCACCAATTGATAATGCTTCTTCTTTCGAGGCCTTTTGAAACGCCGGCAAATCTTGTCCGGCAAAGACAACAGAAAAACCCAGGGACCGCGCTTGCGCTGGGACAACAGCAAAACCCTCAACAGCATAATAACCATATTCATCTAATATGCATAAATAGGGTGTTTCAGAAGTTGTTGGTTTTTTTTCAATTAAATCTTTATATTGTCCTTCAACTGAATCACCCAATCCTGCTGCCATCATGGATTTTAATGTCGCAATAACAATCTTTCCTAAGTTCGATAATTCTTCCGGTGATTTTTCCAACGCAGGTAATAATACGCATAAAATACGACGATTTAAGACAACGTCTGTTAAATCTACTTCGGGTAAACGAATACGCAAAATATGGCCGTAAGTATCCGCCAATGACGTAAAAATACGCACCAATTGCATGACGATATAACCATGTTGTTCGAATACTTGCGAAACCTGCTTACCTTTACTTTCCTTTTTAAAACCAGGCAAGGTGTAAAGATAATTGGTAATCGGCTCAAGCACCACTGAAGGAAAATTTTCTAAACTCACCGATTCCATACCATCGCGCGGAAATAATTTATCAAGCACAATGGTTTCTAATTTAGGTAAGTGAAAATAATTACGAATGGTATTGGCATCTAACAAAACGTGTCCTGCATCGCGCATTGCAACCAATACTTTCATCAGTGATTCAACGAAACCAATCGCACGACCTTTCCACATATCAGCATCAGGTGCGCCACCCTGCGATGATCCCATCAAACTCACCACCAAGTTAGACAACATGCTTGATGAGCCAGTACCGAAAGGATTTAATGTGTTTGATAAACGCAACTCTTGCGGGCCAATAATATCTTTCGCACCCGTCATAAAATTAATTAATAATAAATCATCTTCGCGTCCCATCGAACGCACCATGGAAAACACGGAAGCATATAAACTGTTATCCCCTTTACCATCGACATAAATAAATCCCGATGCTTGCACCAAGGCATTATACGCGATGGACATTAATGCCTGCGTTTTACCAGAACCGGTTGAACCAAAAATTAAAACATGTGTACGCATATCTTCATTGCTAAACCACATTTCTTCATTGGTTTTAATTTCATTACCAAAAAAATAAATTCCCCGTGCCATACGGGGTTTTCCGGAGCCAGACAAGATATCGTTGTAATCTTTTTCATGTGACATTAGGGGCAAACGAAATGGCAAAGTACGCTTTTGAAAATAACCAAAAATAAAACAACCCACGCCCACAATTAAAATTAATTCACTCATCGACCCAATCAAAAAAGCGCCCATTCCAAAGCAAACCAACACGACTGCCAAGGCATGTGGTTTTTTGAGTGTCGCAGCAATACGCATACCCAAGGTACGGGTATCACGAATAATTTTACCTTGATCTTGTTCTTGCGCTGAATCTAATCCGCGCTGGTTGTATGCCATTGCTCACCTTTATCAACAAACAAAACGTTTTGCAGTGTTTCATCTAATGCATCAACCGCACTTTTCACCATTGGCGTTTTTAATGCGCGGCCTATTTTTTGTTCTGCTTTCCAATGTGCAAAAGCACCCCCCACTTCAACAAAAGCGGTACGACGCCCCACATTATTTAACATAAACCACATACGACGATCGACAGGTTTTAACCATAAAAATTCTGCCGATGCGAGTACGCCATCACTTCTTGCAATTTCTAATAAAGTTGCCATAACAGTTGCAACATAGGCATGACGCAATTGAAGCCATTGAATAATTCTGTGATTATGAAATTGCTGTAACTGTTCGGAAACGCCTGTGAAATCGAGTTTTCCGCTGGCCGCTGATGCAGCAATTTGAGATAAGAATGTTTTTGCGAGTGGTCGTTGTCCTGTCGCACGTGCTAAACAAATAAGTGCAATGGCTTTTATATGAATTGGCAGCGTTTTTAGTCCTTTCCACATTGGTCCTAATTGCAAAGCAAACAAACGATACGCGGGTTTTTGTTTTAGCGTCCATACCCGCTTAGCATTCACCACTTTCATCAGTAACAGCTCATGTTGATGACAAAAATCCAACGGCAATTGACACATCGCCCACGGACCTTTATCAATATTTTCTTTGACTAAATCAAGTGATAAAACAGGTATAATTTGCGGCCAAACTTCTTGCCCAACCATACGCAGTGACTTCATATCATAATCATGACGAAATTGCGCAGCACCCCGAAAAAAAACAAATGCAGCAAGCATGACGAAAATAATAACGATAGGGTAACGTGTCCACTCTCCTAAATCAGCGTTAATTGCCGAAAAATTAGTCCAAGTTACGCTGCTTGGCCTAACAGTTTGCATATATTTTTGCAGGGCATTGAGTTGATGCATGTCGGGTGGTGTAATGTGTAAAAATTGCGCGACGGGTATCCACCATTCTGCTAAATAACGCATCGCATCAATTTCGTGAACACGCATCCAAAAAACAGGAATAACCAGGATACGAGAATCAACAAACCAAAAAATAATCGCAGCACCAAAAATCAGCACCACCATCCAAAAAATATTGGCTGTTTGATCGGTTTGTTGTTGACCGCCACCTTGCATGTGAAATCCTTTTTATCCAATATCACTGTAGAGATTAATGCTATTGCTTAACCAATTGACCATCCACAAAATGATAACGTGCTCCTTGATGCACAAACGCAATAATTTGTCCCCGCTTCAACGCCGCTTCTTTCAATAACAACAAAGAATGATCAAACTGGTCCTTCAATGGTGCCGCATTTACATTCGATTGGATATCATTTTTTTTCACAATCACCACAACGTAAGCTTCATTGCCTGACCCCGCTGCCCGCAAACGGATCCGTTTTTCAATATCCGCCTCATTTTGGTAAACAGGACGGCCGACAATATAGCGATCCAATGAGCGCAGCTGCATTGCCCACTTATTAATATTGTAACCATCACTTTGGAATAACGAAATATAAACCGTCGTTTCATCTTCTGACAATGTTTGAATTGAGGCAGATTGTTCACTCGCCTTTATTTTCAGCTTTGATAATTCCAACTCTGCTTCAGTTTTGATAGCGATTAGTGGTTTAATCGTATTGCGTAAAAATAAAGAACTTTCCCAATCGCCGCCGCTCATCACATGGTCAACTGCGGTAATCACCGCATTGAGTAAGCCCGCTTTGTCTTCTTTTGAAAGCGTTTCTTTTGAGAAAAATTGTCGTGCAAAGTCAGAAAATTCACGCGCTTCTTTGTCGAGGCATTCGAGTAATTGTTTTTTGAGGTTTTGGCTTTTGTCCATGAGCTATCTTAGCGCAATATTTGTAGAGACGCGATTTATCGCGTCTCCTTATGACGGTTTTGGACCTGTTTCGATTTCTCTTTCTTCTTTAGGCGTTTCAAGTTCTTTTTTAGGCGTTTCAAGCTTAACCGTCGATTTCAGATGCTGACCCGCACCATTTGTAAGTCGAGTAGCATCAATAACACCCCGGAATATGGTAGTGAGCTCGCCGACCTGTTTTAAGACTGTTTGAGCAATCTGCGCTTGATTCTTGGCAACGCCAGAAATCACCTCAGTTAATGTCGTTGTTTGTTTTTTTTCTTCATGATCTGACATAAATCCCACCGAATTCGTTATAACACTTTGTTTTTAAAAGCACTCCGTGGCACCCTTTTCTTCCTACCTCACTCAATTCTACCGTTCAAACCTTAAGAAAACATTAAGAGATTCAAATAAAATCACTTCTTATTGTTCAACTCTAGCAGATATTTGAGAAATTGCCGGAAAACTCAATCATACATCAACTCATCCAACGGCACTTCATCGCGTGTCGGACTGCTTTTCACAAGCTCGTTTAACACATCCAAGATACATAGTAAGCGCAAAACCTCGGGCGTAAATTCATCAAAATTTACTTTCACACCCAACAACGAACCTTCGACATCTTCATAGGTCGCCCCCAAACCATACCCCAAACATAATTGCGCCAACTGATCCGCGCGCTTGGTTAACCCAGGTAACAATCCTGTTTCAGAAAATACTTCTTTATAATTTGCAACTGAACTTTTTAAGGTGAAATTCACACCCATTCGTTTCGCAATTGCTGTTAATTTTTTTTCTAAATTGATCATTGCATCCACCATGGCACAGCGATTTTACGCGGTCCCGCTAAAAAACTGCGAAACCAACGAAAAAAAATAATCGGCGTAAATCCATAACGATTTAAAATTGAAAAAAATGTAATTAAAACGACTGTGATACCCAATGTCCATAAGCTTATGTGCATTAGAAAAATCACAACAGGAAAGGCCGCACGACCATCCCAGATAAAAAATCTCACTGGGCGGGCTGAATCTCGCCAATGTGCGTTGGGATCGATTGCCATGCTATTTACTCCATTTATTGTTATGGTATCCTACAAGAAAATAAAATGCATCACATTATCCTATGTCCGCCCATACATTACAAATAACACCTGAATTAATTAACTACCTCCATGAACACTCAATTCAAGAACCTGATTTATTAAAAGCATTGCGCGAAGAAACAGTAAAAACGTTTGAAGCTGCCCCCATGCAAATCTCACCCGAACAAGGTCAATTTTTTCGATTTTTACTACAAACGATGAATGCCAAAAATGTCTTGGAAATAGGCACTTTCACAGGTTACAGCGCAATATGCATGGCACTCGCCCTGCCTGATGATGGTCATGTCACCTGTTGCGACCTCAGTTATGATTGGACGCGCATGGCAGTAAAATATTGGGAATTAATGCACCTTAATAAAAAAATCACACTGCATTTAGCACCTGCGATAAATACCTTGCAATCACTCATCGATAATAATCAACAAAACACCTATGATTTTGCTTTTATCGATGCCGACAAACCCAATTATTCAAATTATTATGAATATAGTTTACAGCTGGTGCGTTCGGGTGGCGTTATCGCAATTGACAACGTTTTATGGGGCGGTGAAGTCATTAATCCAGAAAATCAAAATAAAAACACGCTTGCAATTCACGAATTAAATAATAAAATCGCACAGGATGATCGCGTGACTATTTGTATGCTACCGATAGGCGATGGGTTAACACTTGCTCGCCGGAAGTAATGAAGCATCAGCAGCAGGTGAAAATAACAGAATTCTTTCACATGCAGACTGAATTTTCGCTTAAAAAAACTTAAATCCTAAAAACATGTACGAAATATTACTCGAATAGACTTTTGCTAACAATGCAGTGATAATAATCAAGTAAAAATAATGTTATCTTAAGGAAGCTCATATAGAATAGTGAAGTTCTGTCAATTTAATGGAAAAAGAGCATGAATAAAAACACATGGAAATTGATTCTACTCCCTTCTCTACTATTTTTACTAACCAGCTGCTCCAGCGGCAAAAAAATCGTCGATTTGAATTTACAATATTTACCGGCACACTCCGTCCCCGTCGAAACAACCAATCAAGAAGCGCAGGCCCAAATTGCTGAAGCGGCGACCGCGGTCGGCCAATCATTACAAGAATTATCAGCTGTGCAAATGACCGTGCATCCACCCCAAAAGTTACAAAAACCGTTTAATCCGAAAGCAATCGGCATGAGCAAGTTAGCCTCCGTTAGCTGGACAGGTCCTGTTAAACCCTTGCTGAAAAAAATTGCGCAAGCAACGAATTATAAATTACGTGTCATCGGCAGAGAACCCAACTTGCCGGTATTGGTTTCAATAGACGTTAACAATAAACCGATCGCAGATATTTTGCGTAACGTAATGTATCAAGTAGTGATGAAAGCGAATATTGCAGTTTACCCCAAATCACATACTATTGAACTTCGTTATAATGGGAATTAATTGAGGAATTTATCGCGATGACGTTTTTTAATCGCATCACAACATCCTTTATCGGCGCAATTGCCTTATTTTATGCAGCCAATATTGCTTTTGCAGATGACGACACGCCCACGTTAAATGCCAATGTAGGCTATATTTCAATTCAACATTTGCCAGTGGGTGGCGACCGAGTGAACCCCATTCGGTTTGCTGCCATTCGTCAAGCAGCAACTTCTCTTGGAGCACGGGGTGGTTTAGCCTGGGAAGGCAGAAATATTGATGCCGCATTACAAACAGAAAGCATATTTTTAGATCAAGTTTTCAATTTCAACCTACTACTCCTCGGCCATAATGTATTACCGCCCGTATTAGATCAGAGTAATAATAATTTAAATCTCGATAATAACGACACACTCCGTATCGCAACCAAAGCGTATAAAATTCTTCGTCCTGCACGCTTTGTAACAGCGCCACCCAATTGGCGTGATTATATGTGGATGCGCTTTCAAAGACCCACTTTACCCGATCGTTCACTGTTGCCAGAAACTAAAGCAGAAGAGCAAGTGTGGAATCATTACATATTAAAAGGCTGGCATAGTGGATGCGAGCAAGCTTTAGCAATTTTTACTGATAACCTCAACCGGATGAAGCGCGATATGCTAGGAATGATTTTATATCGAAAATTATTGGCGTTACATATGGTCAGCGCACCCTTTGTTGCGAGTGCTGACTTGGGCGTAACAGGCGATGCATCTCAACTACGCATCAATGATCAAATATTACGAATCACCGGACAATCACAATTACAACCGAATCCGACTAAATGGAAGCCCGTTATAACGAAGTGATGGTAAGAAACATGTTCCTAAGCGCGAGTCAGAAGCCCTACGAGTGAAAATTTAAATAAAAGCGAACGCAGTGAGCGTTAGTTCGCGGAGCGACAAAATGCCAGACCCCATTTCAAACGAATCTTTTCTTTATCCCAACGAACCAATGCGCTTTGAAGCGCAAAATGTTGATGATTTATTGGTTTTTTGCCATCGCCTTAACGCATCTGACATCACCATTCAAACGGGAGAACCCATCACCGTTGAAGTGTACGGCCGTATCTACAAAATAACCAAACGTAAATTGGCCAACACGGAAACCGGTGAAATTTTAAATGCAATTTATGGACCCAACGGCACAACGCAAATTATGCGCGGCACCGATTTAGACACGCACTATGAAGTGCGGCCAAGTCGCAATGAACGCTTTCGTTATCGTGTAAATGGTGTGGGTTGTTATGTTGAAGGTCACGAAGGCATACAAATTACGATTCGTACCATCCCCTCTACACCACCTGATATTTCAACATTGAATTTACCGAAACAAATTATTGATGCCATGGCGCCACAAGAAGGAGTTGTTTATATCACAGGCGCAACCGGTTCCGGTAAAAGCACCTTATTAGCATCGATTATTAAATCTCTTGCAGAAGAGTCTACTGGCAATCGCAAAATACTCACTTATGAATCACCCATTGAATTTGTTTATGACAGCATAGAAATGCCATCTTCTATTGTTGCACAATCTGAAATTCCAAAGCATTTGCCCACTTTTGCAGAAGGTGTTCGCAACGCAT
>Ga0155553_123_pt2 | contig 12643 bp, 7 predicted proteins | sample RifCSPhighO2_12_FD_107210 | JGI IMG/M metagenome (GOLD analysis project Ga0155553, IMG submission 107210) | Gammaproteobacteria bacterium RIFCSPHIGHO2_12_FULL_38_11
CACCGCACCGCCCCGATTTTCAATTGCGTCCATAATTTCATTCGCTAAGCGAATCACCATGGTTTTTTCATTACGTTTGTTGGCATATTCAACCAGCCAACGCATTGCCAATGTTGAACGGCGTGTTGCACGAATTTCAACAGGGACTTGATAAGTAGAACCACCAACACGACGAGACTTCACTTCGACTTGCGGCGTAATATTTTCCAGTGCTGTTTTAAATGCATTTAATGCCGCTGTGCGTGAAGCTTCATCAGCGCGGATATCACCCGTAGGTTTTGCAGCATCAGCACCTTCAACCTGTGCGCTAGTGACCGCATCTAATTTCTTCGAGCTTTTCAAGCTTTTTACAACATTATCCAACGCACCGTAAACAGCACTTTCCGCAACGGATTTTTTTCCGGAATTCATCACGGAATTAATGAATTTAGCCAGTAAAATACTTTTAAAAAGCGGATCTGGTAAAATTTCTCGTTTAGGGGCGGCTTTACGTCTTGCCATTGTTTCTCTCCGATTAATGTCTCTATTTACACAGGTTCTTGCAAAATTCAATTTTTCGCTTTGTTGCGAGCTCTTCGCATCGCTTGTTCCGGGTTATGAGTACATAACCCTTCACGCGCGTCTCCGCACTATTCTTTAGGTTTCTTAGCACCATATTTCGAACGACCGCGACGACGTCCACTAACACCCGCAATATCCAAGCTACCGCGCACAACATGATAACGCACACCCGGTAAATCCTTCACACGACCACCACGAATCAATACCACGGAATGTTCTTGTAAATTGTGGCCTTCACCACCAATATAAGCAGTAACTTCACTACCATTGGTCACCTTAACACGGGCTACTTTACGTAACGCTGAGTTTGGTTTTTTGGGTGTGATTGTATATACACGTGTACATACACCACGACGTTGTGGGCAACCGCCCAAAGCGGGAACGTTAGTCTTTTTTACTTTCGACTGACGCGGTTTTCGTACGAGCTGATTTATTCTAGCCATTGTGTGTCCTGATTTGTGATTCAAGCAAAAGGGATCGCAGATTCTAAAGAAAGGTTGGCGTCAATGTCAACAAAATCTTCGAATAATTTTCAAAATTTAACGAATAAGGTGAATATCTGATTTTTCAAGCGTTTTTTTACTGTTTTTCGTTCAGAACAGAACCAATCAAGACCTCAGCTTTATTCAAGCAAAATCACAAAATGCAACCTATAGTTAACAGGTTCCTTAGCAACTCGAGGATACTATGCCAACAAAAACAACACATCCAACGGAATCAGTGGCACTGTGGAATAAAATCAACCCTAGCTGCCCAGCGCAGCTAATTGACGATAATACTAAATGGTTTGAACCTTCAATAACCAGCTATGGTATAGACCCCTCTCAACACGATATCGCCAGCGAACTCATTAGGATTTTTAATCAAACAGGCGTAATCATCCTGGATGGCGATGCGCCGGGAAATTTTATTTCGGATGATGAGAAAGTGATTTGCACGAACATCGATACCACAATAGAACTTGAAAAGAAACTTGAAAAGGAACTTGAGGCGATACCAACACAAAACATGGAAAATAAAAATAATAAAATTAAAGAAGTCTATGACACGTATTTTGCGGGAAAAAATTCAGATGATTTTGTCGTACAAACAACAAAAGCGCTGCTGTATTTAAAATTAAATGAGCCGGAGTTGCAGAATGCTGATATCTTAATATGGGACCAAGAATTAATTAATACATTCTCCGCTGCCTATGAGAAAAACGAAAAGGTGGATTTAGAAGGCAAAATTGATAGCTATCTTGCAACATTATTTAAAGAAAATCCTAATCTTGAAGAATTAAAAACCTTTGGTTTTTCAAGTAGGCAAATCTTATCACTTCCTATAAGGAACGAAGCAGCTTTAAATGCCATAAGCTATTTAAAAAACCAGCCAAATGCCGATCCTGCAAAAATCATCAGTGAAATTAAAAATGCCTCTCAAGAAAAAATCAACGTGTTGGCAAATAAGTATTTAGTATTGCCAAATAAAGATACTGACTTGAAAGCAGATTCGCCAAAAACTGAAAAGTTTCAAGAAGTAGTACCGCCAGAAGTTGAAAGGTTTCAAGAAGCTTATAAAAAAGCACAACTCAAGCAAATTCCTGCACAGTCCATAGCTTCAACACCTGAAAAAAAAATTGAATTAAGCGTTTTTTTGCAAAAACTTATCCCTGAAGGCATGGCGACAAATTTATTTTCACAAAAAGCTATCTCTACTTTTGAAGAAAGCATAAAACCAAAACAGCTTTCAGTAAAAGGGGGGACTGAAAATAATTCCCTGACTACTAATGCAACAGTATTAAGAGATAAAATTTACGCATTTGCTAAAGAAACAATACAGCTTGGTTATTTAAGCAAACATCCAGAATGCAAAGCAGTTATTAGCAAAATGAACGAGAAAATGGCATCAAAAAAAGAATTTCCTTGGACAGACGAAGAAAAAAATATCTTGCGTGATTATAAAAAATTTTTCAAAACATGGGATAAAACATTTGAAAAAGAATTTTTTAACGCATTAAATCCCCCCACTGAAGAGCAACCCACAAGAACGAGTGAAGCCAAAACAGCTGCAAAAACGGAACCAGAAGCATCTCTCAACAAAGAAAAAAAAATGCGTTTTAGAGAAGCACAATCAATTGCTGAAAAGCAAACAGCATATACCACACTTCAAAAAAATATTATTGCCGAAATAGGCAAGCTACCCGAATTAAAAACGCTAGCGGCAGAGGTAGTAAAAAACTTGCGACACCGTATTGGGGCATCAAAACAGAGCGCTGAAATTCATGAGATAATAAAAAACTTCACAGATAAATCATTGACCCTATCTCTTGAATCCAAGGAAATATGCAACCGCTGCATGACGTCACTTAGGGAACACGACAAAAAATATGCTGCTGCTGTTAATGAGAACACGCCTGGTGTTTCACTTTTCAATGCAGACACATATCAGGAAACTTGGGGTAAAAACGAACAAGGAGAGTATGGGAATTTTGTTAAACCCATCGAACGGACTAATCCTACAGCTAAAAACAAGGCTATCGCAGCCCAAATTTACGATCCAATAAATGAAATCGGTGAAATCTTACTTACAGAATCTACAACTGAACCCGAGCCTCTAATAGTTATTCCAGCCCTAGCAAACGAAATTCGTCCAGCATTAGAGGAAGACAAGAAAAAACTAGCGCACGACATTATATTTTGCAAAACAGACGGCGAAAAATCAGTGCTTACTAATTTGTCTGAAAAAATAATGGGGCAACGCGAGAATGCAGCGCTTTGTTCACCTGAAAAAAAACCCAGCGCATCACTTAATTTACTACAATTTGAACTGGAATATCAAAAAGAAGCCTATAAACTGCAACAAAAAAACGGCGGCGCATTCGCTAATTTTCTGAATCCCCTTAAAGAGAAAATAGCGGCTATCGATCACATGATCAATGGGCTAAACAAATTAACAGAATTTGTTGATGGAGCACCTTATTCCTCAACTTGGGAGCCGGCAAGTGAAGCACTCCTTAAAAAAGCGCCGGAGTTACAAAAACTAACAACTGAGTTTAAATTATTGAGAGACAAACTACATCCACCACAAGATAACTGGGATCTTATTAGTCACCCCACAGAGTAACAGCATTATCCTCCATTCATACAATCCGTCCATTTCAGCCAGTTCAATAAAACGTAGCAAAGGTTAACACATAATTAGTATCTTTTTCGGGTCAATCCAGGGTTGCCTTGCTACGCCATCTGAGGTAACGTTAGCGGCAATCAGAACAGGTCGATTACGTTGTTTTTAAGGAACAGGTACGACTTATTTCGTACCTGTTCCTAAGCCAAAAAGGTGAATAATCATGAGGGAAACAAACTACAGTCTTCAAAATTTAATAGCCGATTTAGATGAAAAGCGCATAAAATCGAACATCCCTGCCACTACGAATAAAAAATATCTTGTCGACTTAAAAACAGATTTAATGGGATTCAATTCTGCTGCGTTCAGGGAAAACTTCATCTATTTAAAACAAAAATTAAAAAACTTCGATACCGCCCAATTAAGTAGAAAAAGACTCTGTATCGAACTGATTCAATTTATTGAAAAAGTTGCTGAAACAGCGCTTCCCACAACACTTGACAAAAATTCACTGGCTTTTGTAAATACTGTTTATCTACCCTCTATTTTACTTTGCCAAGCCTACCTTAAACATCAACTAAAAAACGCAGAAGATAATCAAGCATTTTTGCCCAGCGAAATAAAATTTAAAATCATAGAAACCGCAGAGTGCAGTGATGACTTTATTGCCCCTAAGATAGAAGCGTATATTAATAAGTTACAAGCCTTAATAACAACATCTAACAGCTTAGCGCATGAGCCTGATGATGAACGCGCACTTTCATCACCCCCTCCCCTTCCGCGCGAAGCGTCAGGCAACACTTCAGAGGATCTACTCACTTCTACCAACAATGCATTTCCTCTAGTGGGCGTGAAAGAACCAATCGTTGGTAAAAACGACTCATTCACCTCTCAAGATTTCATTGGCAAAATTCGTCTTCAAAATATTGATTTACAGATATTCAGAAGGGTGGGGCGAATTTTTGTAACCGAGGATTTAAACTTATCCGAATTAAAACCTGAAGAAAAAAAATCATTAAACGGCCTTGATTTTTCCGGCTTTATTTTTATGGGGAAAGTAGATGCAACCGGTTGCAATTTATCAAATTCAAATTTTTCAGATTGTGAATTTAGAGGGGATTTTATTGTCAATGGCGCAAACTTAAGTGGCACTAAATTTGAAGACATAAAATTTTTGGCAGATTATCAATCAGACACAAAAACAAATTTTGGCAAAGGAAAGAAAACAGCTTTACTAAGCGAAAGCACAAAATATGAGCTTGTCATAATCGACCCTATTCCAGAAAAAGAAACAAGATACCTCATGGAAAAGAAAAAAGAAGCAGAAGCGAAAAATAAAAAGGTGAAATATAAAAAATGTCTTTTTGTCAAAAGAAACGAAGGTGAAGTCAACAATCTAGAATACGCGACTGCCGATATGGCTGACAACGCATTTATCACACCTGAAGCTTTTAATCACAACCTGCTGCCTGATTTAAAATCCGAAAAAAATAAAGAAAATACTTTAAACAGAATTTTAAAAGTAACCAATGCACGCAAGCACACCAAAAGTAGGCACCTCAACCAAATAACACGCGTTTTCCCAATCGAAAAAACAAAAGAAACCTTTGCGATAACAATGCTGATTTTCGCTCAAAAACAAAAATCATTCTGCCATGGGAATACACTGGTGCTTGCAACCGACAATCCGGAAGAAGCAAAAGAAATGTGGGATGATATTCACAGTGCATTCAATGAACAAAAAAAATTCTGGCGCAGCCCTGGACAATTTTTTAGTGATCTATGGAATAAAAACATCTATGACCGAATACTCAGCGAAGTAAAAAAGAAAGAAAATAAAGGGAAGGAAATCTCTTACCAAGAACGAATTAATTTTTTTATAAGCCATGCTCAAAAATATCCAAACGGTCGCGCAACACGTGCCTTATATAATGTAGTAAAAAAATATCAGGACGGCGTATTCAATACCGCAGCAAAAACTCAAATAATATCTGAAATCGACTTAAATAATAATCCCGAAACCGCAGCAAAAACTCAAATAATATCTGAAATTGACTTAAATAATAATCCCGAATTTGCCCAATCAGTTCGAGCTTTTCGCAACAATGCAAAACCCACTATGAGCAGTGCCTCAGTTGATTCGACTCAACACCCTGCGATAAAAGAAGCTGCACCTGAAACACCGGTAATAACAGAAGTGGATGCTGCTGTTATCACTGAAAATACACGTGTCATATTAGAAGTGTTATCAACCTTCATGAAAATACCAAGCACCTCCACAATGTCTTCGCTTAATAAATTAAAAGCCTGCATCGATAAATTAAAATCAATCGGGAATAATCCAACATTTCACACGCACCCAGAATTAGCGGGAATTACCTACGATGAAACCTTAACTGCGATAACAAAAAAATATAAAGAAATTTGTTTAAAATTGGCAGGGTTTTTGAATCCAACAGTCATTGAGGAAGCAAAACAATACGCTAAAAATTCAATGCCGCTTTCAACGCGAGTATTTTATATTGATTTATGTGAATTCAATAAATTATACAGCCAATCTAATTTACCAGCAGAAGCCAAAAACAGTATTTTCTCCTCTTGCCAAGCTATTGAAGCTGATGCTTCAGATGATACCATTACGATGACACGCGCGTTATGGACCCTATTTTCATCAGATAAAACAGCGCAGGAAAAAAATGCCGCACTCGTTCATTTAAAAGAAAATATTGAGAAGAATTTTTATGCGCTACCTGAATTCAAAACAGATCTCGTTTTTCTTAAATTATTTTCAAATGAATTCTCTGGTAAATTAACGAATGATTTATACAAAAAAATCTACAGGCAGGCTTATGCAGTGAGCATTTTGGAAGATAAGCTGACAGAATGTTTAACACAACAATCATCCTATGATCACGTCAAAATTTTACCTACCTCGGCTGATAAAAAAGAATTTAGGGTGCAAGCTAATTTTCCGCCAAAATTTCTTAATGCACCAAAAACAGATGATGAATTAAACGCTGAAAAGGAAAAAGTGACTATCATGGATAATTTCTTAAATGTGATTCAAACACAAATTCAAGCAATGCATACTGATGCAGAAAAGGTGTTTGACGCCATTGCAGAAATTAAAAAGGCTCTGACGCCTATTAAACGCGAAATGGAGAATAAATGCGGTAATGTTGTACTTAGCAAGATTTTCGATTATTCCTACGAAACTGAAATGCTTCGAAAAATTAAAACGATTGAAGAGGGAATGCAACATTGGCAAGAAGATGTGAGCAAAATGATTTCATTGCCGGTGAGTAACGTTGAAGCAGATCATGCTGAAACGCATCAACCTGTCTTTTCGTGAACCGTGTCAAGTGGTCAAGCTGCAGAAAGTTGCATTAAAGCAATATTTTTCGCAAAAGATACAGATGAATTGCACAATCTACTTGAAAAAGAAATAAAATCATTAACCGGCAAGTCGTCAAAGCTATCATCTCTTTTTTCAGATCCCAACAAAATGTATAGGCAAGCCTTAAATACAGCAAATAGCACACTAACAACCGCTCTCGCGAGCATGGCTGAATCTGCAAAGATGACACAATCCAAAACTCAGCCCCAGTGATATCGATTTAACCTAGATTGACAGTTGAAATCGTCGCGAAGCGCTAACAAACCATCGCCAGCAATCCATTCTGTAACAGCTTGTGTTATATATATTTATCACCGAAACGCGCCCGGAAGGGTGCGTGCGGCCTACGCGATAGATCATCCTCCAAAATACGATTCATACAGTTTTTTATCAAACCTAACATAAAACTTTTTATCGTAATAAAAGGCAGGTTTGGGGGAAATTGCACTACCGTGTTTTTGTATGAGCCATGCTTGTCGCGAGATTCGCACGCACCCTTCCGGGCGCGTTTCAGTGATAAATATATATAACACAGCGACTCCAACCCCAAGTTCATTGCATTTTTAGTTAGTAAATCCCCCCGCTTTTGGCTTCTGCAAAATCGCGATTAATGCGACGACGTCTTTTTAAAGGGGGTGGCTGTTACTCCATTCTGATGAAGTTGCTGCACAGCCTGTATAAATTTTTCGAAACTCGCTGTTTTTCTCCAATTCAGGTTTCCATAAACTCGAAACATCGCTGACTTCCCAAAAGGAAAAATGCGCGACGGGCCGGAGGATAGGCGTCCATATATATCTATACAAGAATCAACACCTAAACGAGAAAGAACCACATGAGAACGAACATCCAAACTTGGAAGAATTTTGTTCGGAAATGGGGAGGTGCAGTTAGCCCCCTGCCTCATATTCACGCACAAAAATGAAGGCGAAGGTGCAGCGACTTCCCCGCAAACAAGATTATAGACACCCTGCGCGTTATGCTGCAACCAACAAGCAGAAGATAATTTTTGCACCAGACCAATTGCTTTTTGTGATATTAAGCACTCTAAATTATTTGCCTTAAAAAAAGGCAGGTTCTCATAAATCTCAACCAAGCACTGTAAAATATAAGCGTTATGCACGGGATTAGCCTTAACATATTGACTCAAATTGATATTAAAACGATCCAGTGCGTCCTGCATTGAAGATGTCACGCAGGGAACACAATCAGGTGACTCAGGTCGAAATTCTCTTTCGAGCTCACCGCATAGTTCTTGGGCTTTAGCAATCTGTTTTTTAATAAGGTCGCCGTAATTACGAACACCATAATCATCAAACACTTTTTGACATTGTAAAAATACCTCTTTTGGATCCATTTTATTTTTAAGAAATTCAAACATTTTTTCATCATGACTGTAGAACGCCATTTGTAAGGCTGTACCAGTGCGTTTAATGCCAAGGTGTTCGATTACTGCCGTCCCCGAAGTTGATAGCATGACTCTTATTGTAGCGTCATCCTCGCCATCAAGGATTTGTTCTACCGCAGCTCGGTCGACATTCAGTGTGGCGTCTAAAAGGCAGGCGATTACAAACCATCTTTGATAATTTTTAGCAAAAAGGTTTGTTGAAATGCGAACGCTCGATTCAACCTTACGAAGTGGAATCGCTAGTTTCTCTAGTCGTTCTTGATGATTTTTTGGGATTTGAAAGTGCTCTGAAGCCATCATAGGTATGAATAATTGAAATGCATTTTCATCAAGCAGCCAACTTAAAGCCAGTGTCCAGATATCGTAATTCATACAAGTATTTCTGAATGCACCGTATTCCCACTTAAGTCCTGGCATTGTTTTTGTGGTCTCATCTGAACTAGCAATCAGTTTTTCTAAGGGCATGTGCCGTAAAAGCATGGAAAAAATAACCAATGCACCAAAATCAACTAAATTGGATTCGCCAAAAGGCGATGATCTCACAACCGAGCGACCAGGTTCTCCCGTAGCTGATATTTGTACTACAAGTTGCATCTCAGGGTAAGAGTGTGTTGTTGGATTTGTTGTTGCAACGGCTCGACTCATCATTACCTCCTTAACGCTAAACTTTATAAAAATCAGTATATTAAGATAGATCTTAAGTAAAACTTAAACTCGGATGGTAATTTTTACAGCAAAAAAATCGAGTTTAAGATTCATTTAATAGAAATATGAGATAATACTATATCCATAGTTGAAATCACAGTGAATTTACCCAAGGGACGTATAAATAAAGGTGATTATGTCACGTCATAATGAGAAAGAAGCAGCGCCGTTAGTAAGCACCATTTGGGTTGGCCCACCAGCAACAGGTGACAAACTGTTGATGGATATAATGGGTCCTTTATTGCTGTGTCCCAAAAATACCTATAATCATTATATCTATTGGTGTCTTGAAGCACACTTTGATCACTATCGTAATGTATTTTTTGGAATTAATATTCAAGTTTGCAGTATCGAAACTTACTTAGAAGAGCAACTTAATTCTAGTGATGCATTTATTAGCGACATAACATCAAGAATAATTGCTTTGATAAAGCGATTACTTTCGCCCACTCGTTCACATATCAGAGATTGCGTGACAATTGTCGATGCTTTTAAATTATATGTTTTATATGTGCTTGGTGATTTTGTACTAGATACCAATGTCATTCCTCAGGATTTTATTGAAACAATTGCATTAAAGAGCAATCCCAAGGAATCATTTTGTATGCCCTGTTTTAATGACAAAGTGGATGTATGGATGTTAAAGGCTACACCACTGTCTGAACGCGCAAAACAGGCTTTAATTATTTGTGTGGGCCTTATTGAAGAAATTGAACGAGATGAAATACCTTATTCCAAAAAATACATGGAGAGAATTTCATGTGTCATTATGCATTCTGTTACACTGAGAAGCTTAAACGAAACTAAAAAAAAGCAATATCCCTGCTGGACCTGGAATGCAACTAAAATTTCCTATATTGTGAAAATAAATTCTGCATTGTTTCCGCTGCAAAAGTACTACGCTAATTCACATTATGATCCATCAGTACGAAAATTTCGCAGCTGTTTTGAAACAGCAAAGTTTGACAAGCATATTGGATTGCTTCACTTATTTTACAAAGAAATAACTTATTTTTTGCCTCAAGACGATCTACATGGGTGGCATGAAATTTTACCAGAACTGAAAAGCATATTGTTAGAGAATAAAAGTAACAAAGTGACGCGACAGCGATTTTTTGATGTTTGGCATTTATCTTTAAGAGATAAGCCTAAAAATAAACTTGAAAAAATATTAAATGAATTGGAAAAAAACAAGAACGAAGCTTGTATTTTATATTGGGAACGCATAAAAAACTATTTTCTTTCAGACAATCCCGGTTATTTAAATAAATCTACTGATTATCAAGATGCATTTAAATGTGCCTTTGTTTTGTTTTTTCACGAATTATTGAAACCACATGTTTATAATTCACTTATTGATAAAAGTAATTTAATAATAAAGGGGTTGCTTTCTGAGCGCAATTTCTCACTGCCGTCTGATGGAAAAAATCCTTGTGTGATTATTGATGTAATGCCAAAAGCGGGATCAGACAGTAATCTGAGCATAATAGCTTTTCACAGAAAAAAAATTGCTGAATACGAACTAAAAAGAAAGATTGAAATAAATGAAAAGGAAGATAAAATAAAATTTCTTTTAACGCAGTTAGTATTTACACCTGAACAATATGATAAATTACTGCGGGTTGCTATTGAAAATGAAAAAACCGAATTAGCTGAAAATATTTTCAATGCTGCATCCGCATCAAAACAGCTTTTTTTTCGGAGCCAATAAGGACCCCCCCATCTAACAGCATGTTTAAACAACATCTGCTATAGTCACCTATAAGGAGCCAGTCATGACAACCTACAATCACAAATCAACCTGCACTCAAAAAGTAACCATCCCCGAGCGCACATCAGCGCCTGAAACACAGTTACACGTGAAAATTGTCACTCAAAATAAAAACGAAATGGGTTCACGCCCTGTTATTTTTATTTTACCCGGCGGCCCTGGGCTCGATCATTCCACCTATCAATCCTACAACTGCTTGCTGGATGTTGCAGATATTGTATTTCATGATCCACGTGGTTGCGGTCAAAGCGAGAAAGGCGATCCATCAACCTACTCAATGGAGAACTATGTTGATGATGTCGATATATTACGACAATCACTTAATTTAAAAAACATTATTCCATTGGGCAAATCATACGGTAGCGTTTGCGCAATGGCCTATGCATTACGCTATAAAAATTCGATTGCCAAATTAATACTGTCTGCGGGCGCGCCAAGCTATCGTTCACTCGAAACCGCAAAACAAAATTTATTGAAATTAGGCACGCCAAAACAAATCAATATTTTTGAAAAAGTATGGAACGGCAGCTTTAAAAGTCACAAGGAATTATCTGAATTTTATGCTATTACCGCGCCACTTTATTCAAATCACATAAAAACACGATTGGAAGCCTACGCGTTAACCTATTTTTCTAAAAATTTTAGTTACGATGCCATGAACTGGGGATTCACAAAATTCTTACCCCATTTTGATTTCGAACCTGAACTTCACTTAATTGAACACAATACATTAATTCTTGCAGGTGAAGATGACTGGATAAACGATATTAAACATATTAAATTAATGGCTGAAAAAATCCCAAACAACACCCTTAAAATTTTTTCAGATGCAGGGCACGCAATAGAGTCCGACATCGGGAAACCGTATTTTGAAGAAATACGTAAATTTATAATAAACGCAGAAGCGTTAAAGGTTATATAACAATAAACCATCGCGTCACGTAACCGGAGGGATTGGGTGACAACTCAACATATGAATATTAATTCCTTTAATTGTCTCACTACTTAAGCAGTTTTTTAAATATTCAGATAGCAACACTTCAACCACTTGCTTTTTCTCAGATGACGCATGACGAAAAAACAATTCATTTTTACGGCGAATTGCAAAACCCAAATGCGAGACATGTAAATTGGTGCCTATTTTTTCTTTTAAATTCCAATTGGGCCTAACAATTTCAATAATAGCGGCATGAGGAATTTTATCGAAAACATCAAACAAGCTTGTCAGCGGCAAATACGGAACACGCGTCCATTCTTTTTTTACTTTTTTTGAAATTTCTTTTAATTTCTCAAGGCGTTTTTTCATTTCATTTGCTAAAAGAGGTTTTAATAATTTAATGTCTTTTTCAGATCGATGTAGAAACCAATTCGGCCGATCTATTTCACCCTCTGCATATGCAACATCAGCAATCGATGCTGTAATATCCGTCACTATTTTATTTTTTTGATTCTGCAGGTTCCAATCAACACTCATAAAATGAAAACGATTTTCATATTTTGCGATACTATCGTAATAATTAATTTGTAATAATTTTTTGACAAATTCAGTTTTATTGCGCGATAACGATAATGCCAGCACATTATTCACATAAGTCAAACAATCAAATACATCAAAACGCCATAACGGCGATTGATCAAATTCACCAAGCTCACCCTCACCCTGCGCACCACCCAAATAAGGCATCCCAAGAAATTGCCG
>Ga0155553_166_pt2 | contig 12527 bp, 12 predicted proteins | sample RifCSPhighO2_12_FD_107210 | JGI IMG/M metagenome (GOLD analysis project Ga0155553, IMG submission 107210) | Gammaproteobacteria bacterium RIFCSPHIGHO2_12_FULL_38_11
AAAAATGTTATTTTCAGATTTGAAAGCAATAATCATTCTACCGCCATCTCTTTTTCCGCGATTATTGATACCAATTCGCTTTTTATAAATATCGCCACCCAAATTGCCGTCGTGCAAGCCATTTTGTAATTCCTCTGCGGCCTTAAGAATTTTTTTGTTGCTCACTTTCTCGTGTTTGGCCCATCTTGCAAAATACCGCGTTGCTAAAATTCGCATCTGGCTATCCTTAAAGTATAACACTTGGTGAACTAGTGTCAAGTTTCTGATATTCGAAAAGAAAAGAAACTATAAACCCGAGGGATTATTTTGCAATACCGTATTTTGAGGGAAAGTTGCTATTGATTTTCCAGGAGCGCAACACTCAGGGTTTTGGGCATTTTAAAACGTGCGAAAATATCGAAGTTACGGTACGATAGCCAAAAATAAGGGTGAGCAATGTCCACAATTGAAAATCACATCATCATTCCACAAACGCATATTCGCAATTTTTCAATCATTGCGCATATCGATCACGGTAAATCGACGCTTGCTGACCGTCTCATTCAACTTTGCGGCGGCCTTTCTGACCGCGAAATGACAGCGCAAGTGTTGGACAGCATGGATATCGAACGCGAACGCGGGATTACAATTAAAGCACAAAGCGTGACGCTTTTTTATAAAGCAAAAAATGGTGAAATGTATCAGCTTAATTTTATTGATACGCCAGGACATGTGGATTTCTCATATGAAGTATCCCGTTCATTATTTGCTTGCGAAGGCGCGCTCTTGGTTGTCGATGCTGCACAGGGTGTTGAAGCCCAAACGGTGGCAACGTGCTATACCGCGATTGCTGAAAATCTTGAAGTATTGCCTGTGTTAAATAAAATGGATTTGCCGCAGTCTGATCCTGATAAAGTAAAAAAAGAAATTGAGGAAATTATTGGAATAGATGCACAAGATGCTTTGCCCGTCAGTGCAAAATCAGGCATGGGAATTGCTGAATTAATCGAACAATTAATTGAAAAAATTCCGGCACCCGCGGGTGATTATGATGCACCGTTACAAGCATTAATTATTGATTCCTGGTTTGATAGTTATTTGGGTGTTGTTTCTTTAGTGCGTGTTAAACAAGGCGTGTTAAAAGTCGGTGATAAAATTCGCGTGATGTCCACCGGTCGTGATCATTTGGTAGATGGTGTCGGTATATTCACACCCAAACGTCATCCCCTTTTACAATTATCAGCGGGTGAAGTGGGTTATGTTGTTGCTGGTATCAAAGACATTTTCGGCGCACCAGTCGGTGACACATTAACATTAAGTAGAAAACCTGCAGAACAGTCTTTACCTGGATTTAAAAAAGTAAAACCACAGGTTTATGCTGGTTTATTTCCCATTAGTGCAGATGATTATGAAGCCTTTCGCGAAGCGCTTTCAAAATTACGTCTAAATGATGCCGCATTATTTTATGAACCTGAAAATTCAACGGCTTTGGGTTCAGGTTTCCGCTGTGGATTTTTAGGTTTATTGCACATGGAAATTGTGCAAGAACGATTAGAGCGCGAATATAATATGGATTTAATTACAACAGCCCCCACTGTTGTGTATGAATTAGTAATGAAAAATGGCGAAACAATTTATATTGATAATCCTTGTCAACTACCTGATGCTTCCTCGATTGCAGAATTACGTGAGCCGATTGCGGATGTGGCTATTTTGACACCGAATGAATATGTGGGTAGCGTGATTACATTGTGTATTGAAAGACGCGGCATACAAAAAAAATTATTGTATGTCGGTAATCAAGTTTCGCTGCAATATTCAATTCCTTTATCTGAAGTTGTTTCTGATTTTTTTGATCGCTTAAAATCAATCAGCCGTGGATTTGCTTCCCTTGATTATAGCTTTGATCATTTTATTGAAGCTGATTTAGTAAAATTAGATATTTTAATTAATGGTGATAAGGTGGACGCCTTGGCTTCTATTATTCATCGTGATCATGCGCAATCTGCAGGGCGCGAAGTGGCTGAACGGTTGCAAAAAATTATTCCAAGACAAATGTATGATGTTGCTTTGCAAGCAGCGATTGGTGCAAAAATCATTGCACGCACATCAATTAAAGCTTTACGAAAAAATGTGACGGCAAAATGTTATGGCGGTGATATATCGCGTAAGAAAAAATTACTGGAAAAACAAAAAGCCGGTAAAAAACGCATGAAACAAATTGGTAAGGTGGCGATACCGCAGGATGCATTTCTCGCGGTCTTGAAGAAATAGCGCATTGCAATTTTACCCTTAATAAGTTAAGCTGGTCTAACTGGTTTAAATTGTCAAGGGGAGAAGTCATGCGTGAAATTGGTTCGTTTGATGCAAAAACACATTTATCTCAATTACTGGATCGGGTGAACCTGGGTGAATCTTTTGCTATCACAAAATATGGTCGTGTTGTTGCATTGTTAACACCTGCTGCCAATAAGCCTCATTTGGCTATCCATGAGGTTATCTCTGGAATTTTATCACTTCGAAAAAAAATTGTTAAGCGTGGTATTAAAATGTCATCAGCAGAAGTGTGTGAATTAAAAAATAAGGGCCGTCGATGAAGGCAAATGATTACATGGTATTGGATTGCTCCGTGACGATGGCGTGGATTTTAAGAGACGATAGCATGACTGAAAAAGCGGATTTAATTTTAAGCATGTTTGAAGAGAAAAAAGCAAAAGTTCCTACTATTTGGTCCTTAGAAGTGGCGAATGTGTTGTGTTTAGCAGAGCGTCAAAAAAAATTAACCGCACTGGAGGTGGCGGAGTTTAAAGAATTTTTAGTCGAATTGCCGATTTATGTTGATCATGAAACCTCGTTGCGAACAATGGGTAGTATTTACACGCTTGCAAAAACAGAAAAATTAACCGTGTATGATGCGGCATATTTAGAAATTGCAATGAGAGAAAGTATTCCATTGGCAACCTTTGATAAAGCATTAAAAAATGCGGCGAAAAAAAATGATGTTATTTTATTATGATTAATCTAAAAACATTGCAACAACACCTCAACTATTCATTCAAAAACGAAGAACTGCTCACGCTCGCATTAACCCATCGCAGCAAACAAAAAGTAAAAAACAATGAACGCTTAGAATTTTTAGGTGATTCCGTATTGAGCGCAATTATTGCCACTGAAATTTTTTCTCGGCATGCGAAATTACGCGAAGGTGAATTAAGCCGCTTGCGGGCAGCATTGGTAAAAGGGGAAACGATTGCGAAAATTGCGGCTGAATTGGGGCTGGGTGATTGTTTGAATTTAGGTATTGGTGAATTAAAAAGTGGAGGTCATCAACGTGAATCTATTTTAGCGGGATGCTTTGAAGCAATTATTGCTGCAATCTATCTGGATTCCGATTTTCAAACTGTGCAGAAATGTGTGTTGCAGTGGTATGGTGATTATATTGCAAAAATAGATTCTGTTACTGATGTGAAAGATGCCAAAACAATATTACAAGAACAGATGCAAGCACAGAAAATGCCCTTGCCTTTTTATCGCTGTAAAACAACAGGTGCTGCACATAAACAAACTTTTACGGTGACATGTCAAGTCAACGGATTACCGCATAAAACATGCGGCGTTAGCGCTAGTCGCAGAAAGGCAGAGCAGATCGCAGCGAAATTATTTTTGGAGAACCTATGACAAATCCCCCGGGTAACTGCGTTACCGACCCCCTTTTTCAAAGGGGGTTATCTTCCGGCTACGTCGCCATCATCGGAAAACCGAACGTCGGTAAATCTACTTTGATGAATTATTTTTTAGGTAAAAAAATATCGATCACATCGCGCAAACCACAAACAACCAGACACCGTATTTTAGGCATTAAAACAACGGATGCTGCGCAGATCGTATTTGTCGACACCCCTGGATTACACATTGAACAAAAGCATGAAATGAATCGCGTGATGAACAGTGCTGCACGAAATGTGCTAGGCGAAGTAGATGTGGTTTTATTTTTAATTGAAGCGATGCGATGGGATGCAGAAGATGCGTCTGTCTTGCGACAATTAAAGGCATTATCAATTCCTGTTATTTTAGTGATTAATAAAATAGATGGGATAAAACAGAAAGCCGAATTATTGCCTTTTATGGAAAATTTAGCGAAACAAATGGATTTTAAAAAAGTTGTTCCTATTTCTGCAAAAACAGGATTGCAGGTTGATGACCTAGAAAAAATAATTATTGAATTATTACCACACGAAGGCAATTTATTTTCGCCTGAACAATTTACTGATCGCAGTGATCGTTTTATTGCGTCAGAATTTATGCGTGAAAAATTAATGCGATTACTGGGTGATGAACTACCTTATGAGTTAACAGTGACGGTTGATGCGATGGAAGAAGAAGATGACATCATGAAAATATCACTGATTATTTGGGTTGGCAGAGAAACACAAAAAGCGATTGTCATCGGGAAAAACGGATTAGTCTTAAAAGAAGTGGGTACACAAGCACGTAAAGACTTGGAAATATATTTTGGTAAAAAAGTATTATTAAAATCTTGGGTAAAAGTAAAATCCAATTGGTCGGATGATCTGCGGGCTTTGACGGATTTTGGAATAAATTAGCTCAGGGCGGCCTTAAGCGCTAACGCTCGGGTTCTGAAGCAGGATAGACACTTATGCATCGTATCGACCTAACGCCTGTCTACGTTTTACATACCCGACCCTATAGTAATACCAGTTTAATTGTCGAATTTTTTAGTCAACATCATGGCCGTATTTCCGCAGTTGCGCGTAGTGCGCGCGGGCCACAATCGCGTTATAAAGGGCAATTACAATTATTCACACCAATGTTGACATCATGGTCTGGGCATCATGAGTTAAAAACGTTGGGTAATATTGAGCTCAGCGGATTACCACACCAACTTAATCAAAAATATTTATTTTGTGGATTTTATTTAAATGAGCTAATAATTCGTTTATTGCACAAAGATGATCCACATCCTGGTTTGTTTGATCGTTATAGTAAAAGCTTGTGTTCTTTGGAAAAAAATGAAGACATACCGCCTATTTTACGCCTGTTTGAAAAAAAGTTATTGGAAGAGTTGGGTTATGCTTTGTCTTTAACTCAGGAAGCGAAAACGCGTTTACCGATTGTCGCTGATAATTTTTATCGTTATGAACATCATCAGGGTTTTTTACGCTGTGATGAAAAAGACCACTTTGCTTTTTCTGGAAACGATTTACTCTCGATTGCGCAAGAAAAATTTGATACAGACCTTACCTTACAGGCGACAAAACGGCTAATGAGATTGGCATTAACCCATTTGTTAGGCAGTAATCCATTGAATAGTCGTAAATTCTTTAGTGTTATTTAAGTATTCCTTAATTTTTGAAGTGTAGAATATGACCCCTGTTAAGAGTAGTATTACCAGGTTAAAAAGTTATGAGTCGTAAACTAGTTTATTATGATCCGACCCAATCTCCCGCATTAGGTTCAATAGTTTCTCCAACATCTGAATCTCAAGATATGTCTCGCGATTGGAGTCTTCAAACTTCGCCGAGCATTTCTCCTAGAAACGCTCAAAAATTGTCGAGCACGGTTGAAGAGCGTAGTGGGATTATCAAGGTGTCTGTTGATCTGAATATCCCGCCTGTTATTTTGCCACAATTTAAATCCATGCGCGAAGCGTACGAAGCATTAACGTTTGAAGAAAAAAAATCCTATAAAACAGAAACTATTGCCTTTGCTGATGCACATGCCAATACAATTCGGATGATTTATCTGCGTGTGCTAACAGGCGTTTTAGATATAACATCAACGCAGTATGTTGCTTTGAAATCGCTTTATGATTCGCATGCTGGATTATTAAAAATGCTTAATCAATATAATGTTCCAGCAGTGGGTGCAAAGTGGTCTAGTGAATATAAAAAAATACATGATGCGGTAAAAAACAATATGACGGCATTTAATGCCATAGTTCGAGGTAAGGAAATTATTGAAAACGGACAAAAAATAAGCGTAGGCGGGTTACCGGTTCATCATCACCTCATGACGGTGGAAGAAGGTGATTTGTTGGGTGATCGCCGCGAACAAGATGCATTCACGCTTGCTTTACTTGCTTATCTGGATGAACAAAAAGAATTTCCAGAAGACAAGCTTGCTAAATACATTATTATTTATTCCAATCACGATGAACAGTTCATGCTGCAATATCAAAAAGGATTTTTGGCTATTTTAAAAACCAGAGGGCAGTTGGGTGGTGGGATGCGCAATGATGCTGATCGTTCATTAGTGCACTTGGGTATTGCCTTAAAGCATAATGTAGTGCCTTATGAAATCATTGCTGCACAAATTGAGCGAGCATATAAACCTTATTTGAAAATGGGGCATGCTGTATCTGTAGATAATAAATCGGTTGATCGTTTTTTTCATGCACCTGTGGATGCCTATCAAGTTAAAAGTTTGGCTGAATTTTTTTCTGTCATATATCAAGAGGGGACAGTTGAAAATACAATCAACACAATCGACACAATAAATGAAAAATTTCAGCGAAAAGTATATTGTCAGCAGGGTGAAAAATTAAGTGATTTGCTATTACCAGATCATATCCTTAATGAACTTTATGAATTTCAGGAAAACAATCCTAAAGCTATTTTTGAACCTATTTTCAATAATTCAAGCTATGCGCCTCGTGGATTTTTATGGGGAAGGCCAAATATTTTAAAAAATGATTTTGAGTCGACGAAAGAATTGAATGCTGCAACAGGAGAAAGAAATTTTAAAAAAGTTGCAGGCGAAGCATGTCGCACATCGCTTTGTTTACCGGATAAAAATGAGTGTCCTGGCAGTTATTATCATGGGCATGTTGGGGAAGGAAGAGGTGTTGTTTTTTCTGGCGAAGTTAAAAATTATCATAACTTAGAAAGTAATCTTGGAAAATATCCCGGTGAGGATGTGGGTTGTGTTCGAATCTATTATTGTGGCACACATCAGCCTGCCTTGAACTTACTGATGAAATTTAACAGCCCAGAAATACCGTTACGATCAAGGGTTACATCCCCACCCCCATCGTTTACTTTAGGCGGAAAGATGACGACGCTTGAAAATACAGTCGACACACCAACTGGCGGCTGCCCAGGTTTTTTTTCTCGTTCTAAATCCATTCGTTTAACGTCAGACAAAGCACCAGAAAGAAAGCGCTCATTTTGCGGAACATAGAAATAACTTTTTAGACCGCTTGCACTTTTAGACCTATCTCTTTACAATCCACTCGATTGAAGCAAACAGGAGGAGGCACAATCATGACTATTCGCTTAGGCGTTAATATCGACCATGTAGCGACGCTAAGGCAGGCGCGCGGTGTTGATTACCCAGACCCTGTACAGGCTGCTTTTAAAGCCATTAAAGGGGGGGCAGATGGCATTACTTTGCATTTACGTGAAGATCGAAGACATATTCAAGATTCCGATGTTTATACTTTTAAAGAAACATTGAACGTCCCCCTGAATTTAGAAATGGCAATTACTGAAGAAATGATTGCGATTGCTGAATCTGTTCAACCAGCCTACGTATGTTTGGTGCCTGAAAAACGGCATGAATTAACGACAGAAGGTGGTTTGGATGTGCTTGGCCGTATCGAAGAAATTACGGAAGTGTGCGCACGTTTAACAGAAGCTGGCGTAATTGTTTCTTTGTTTATTGATCCTGATAAAGCACAAATTGAAGCAGCAAAACGTTGTGGTGCGCCAACGATTGAAATACATACAGGCGCTTATTCAAATGCACATAAAACACCTGAAAGTCGAGTTGAATTAAAGCGTGTTGTTGATGCAGCGGAATACGCGCATCAATTACGCTTAGTGGTGAACGCAGGGCATGGTTTGCATATTGAAAATGTGCAGGCTATTGCAGCAATTCCTATAATGAATGAATTGAATATCGGGCACAGTATCGTTGCCAGAGCACTGTTTATTGGCATGCAACGGGCTGTTGAAGAAATGAAAACCTTGATGATGTCAGCGCGTGATGTAGAAGCGCAATTTATTGCGTCTCCGGTTTAGTATTATTTCGCACATGTTCCTTATTATTGTTGCGGAATATTAATTAAGATCATTTTTCCGTCATGATCAACTTGTAAATAATTTCCATGGTTATGCCACGCATCCAACACAATTCTTTTTTCGCCTAAATGGGGTTTGTGGGTATGACCATGGATTAATTTTGAGGCGTGATATTTTTTTATTGCCGCGTCAACCGCACTTTCTGTCACGTCCATTATTTCAGCTGATTTTTTTGAATTATATTGTACGCTTTCTTTTCGCATTTGATTGGCTATTTTTCGTCTGAATGACAATGGTAATGATAAAAATAGTTTTTGAATAATTTTATTGTGGGTGATTTTTCGAAAACGTTGGTGACTTTTATCTTGTGTACACAAACTATCGCCATGCATTAATAAAATTTTTTGATTATTTAATTCAATAACAGTTGGGTCTGAAATTAAGGTTACTCCTGAGCGTGTTGCAAATGATTTTCCTATTAAAAAGTCGCGATTACCATGCATTAAAAAAACAGGGACACCTTTTTCTATTATACGCGACAAAGCCCGAATGATAGATTGTGTAAAAACAGTGTTATCATCATCACCTATGGCCAGTTCAAAAAGGTCACCCAGAATATATAATGCATCTGCTGTGGGTGCGATATGCTCTAGAAAGTAGAAAAACGTGTTGTTGATCTGTGGTTGGCTTGCATCGAGATGCAAATCAGAAATAAATAAGGTGCTCATGCTCACGATCTCATTGGCAGCGATGACTAAAATTGCGATAATAGCTGCCTTTGTGTTACGTATACAAGTAGGAGTATGAAAATGAGCGAAGGCGCCAGTCGGAAGCACGCACGTGTGAGCGTAGCGAACACAAGTAAGCGCGTAAAATTAAATAAAAGTGAACGAAGTGAGCGCAGACATGACATTTAAAACCCGCTTTTGCCCCAGTCCAACTGGTTACGTGCATTTAGGCAATATACGAACGGCTTTGTTTTGTGCATTGTTAGCGAAACATCACGCTGGTTGCTTTTTATTGCGTATTGAAGACACTGATAAAGCCCGTTCAGATGAACACTATACCGAAGCTTTAATGGAAGATTTGCGGTGGTTAGGGTTAGATTGGCAAGAAGGTCCTTATTATCAATCACAGCGTCAAGTGATTTATGATGGTTATTATGAGCAGTTACTAGAACAAAAAAGGGCATATCATTGTTTTTGTAGCGAAGAACAGTTGTCCTTACAGCGTATATTGCAGCAAAAAGCAGGAAAGCCACCGCGTTATCCTGGAACCTGTTTGCATTTAACTGATGCAGAAATAGTACAAAAAAAATCAGAAGGATTAAAGTCCGCATTACGTTTTCATATGCCTGAAAATGAAGTGATTAGCTTTGTCGATATTGTACGCGGTGAACAGCGTTTTCATTCAAATGATTTGGGTGATTTTGTGATTCGCCGTGGTGATGGCACAGCGCCTTTTATGTATTGTAATGCGCTTGACGATGCCTTGATGGGTGTTACACATGTTTTACGTGGAGAAGATCATTTAACCAATACGCCACGGCAAATTGCCATTTTAAATGCGTTGAAATTACCCGTTGCAACTTATGGGCATATTGCCTTAATTGTTGGACCTGATGCTAGTCCGTTGTCGAAAAGACACGGCAGTCGGAGTATCAGGACATTGCGAGAAGAAGGTTTTTTACCGATGGCGATTTTGAATTATTTGGCGCGATTAGGTCATTATTTTGGGCACGACCAATTTTTAACACTGGATGAATTAAGCGCACAATTTAAAACAGAATCACTCTCTAAATCGCACGCAAAATATAATGAGCAACAATTATTATTTTGGCAAACGCAGACGGTATTGCAATTATGTGAAGCTGAATTTTGGAAGTGGGTTGGTCCATCGATTGAAAATACAGTGCCAGAAAATAAACGCAGTGATTTTATGGCTACGATTAAACCCAATGTTCAATTTCCCTATGAAGTTAAAGTGTGGGCAGACGTTTTATTTTCAGAATCTGTAAAATACAGTGAAGAACAAAAAAATATTTTAACATCTGCTGGAAAAACTTATTTCTCAGCAGCATTAACAGCATTAGAAAATAATGGAAAAGATGCTGAGAAAATTATTCATGATATAAAAGAAACACTGGGTATAAAAGGTAAGGCGTTATTTCAACCTTTACGGATTGCATTAACTGGGCATGAGCATGGACCTGATTTGGGAAAATTATTTTCTCTGATGGATGATAAAAAAATGCAATCCAGGTTGAGGGCGTGCATCGCGGAGACAAATTGGAAAAAGTCATCATTATAATTCCAACTTATAACGAAAGAAATAATATTTCAATTATTTTGAATGAGCTTGAGATCGTTTTTTCTAAAATTAAAAACTACGACATGTTTGTATTGGTGTATGACAGTGATTCTTCTGATAATACAGCAGAGGTTGTGAGGGAGTATCAACAAAAATTCCCTAATATTTATTTGCAAACCGAAGAAAAAAAATCCGGTTTGGGAAGCGCTTATTTTCAAGCCATGCAGTATGCGATTGATACATTACATGCGGATTTTGTTTTTGAATTTGATGCAGATGGCTCCCATCGCCCTGAATATTTACCTCCTATGATGGAAGCATTTAAACAAGGTGCTGATGTTGTTATGGGAAGTCGTTATGTTCCGGGGGGTGCTATCCCTAAAAATTGGGCGCTCAATCGAAAATTATTATCTGTTTTGGGAAATGTGGCAGCAAGAATAATGTTGAGTTATAAAATAAAGGATTACACCACTGGATTTCGGGGAACGCGTGTTTCTGTGTTAAAAAAAATTAATTGGTCTGACATAAAATCAACGGGATATGCTTATAAAATTCATTTAATGTGGTTGTTGTATTTATTGCGTGTCAAAATAGTGGAATTCCCGATTTGTTTTGTGGATCGAAAAGAAGGGCTTAGTAAACTACCTAAAAATAATGTGCTTGAATCTTTGTTGTTGCTTTTTAATTTGCGGCTTCAACGGATAATGAATTTTTTGTTTAATTAGGAGCTGTTCTACGAAGAAATCGGGAGAATGTTAAATGTTTATCTATGATTCATTGAGAGCTGAGAAGCGCGAATTTAAGCCGATTACACCAGGCGAAATAAAAATGTATGTCTGTGGTCAAACCGTATATGACCTATGTCATATCGGACACGCGCGTTCAATGATTGTATTTGATATGGTGGTGCGTTATTTTCGTTCGCAAAATTATAAAGTAACGTATGTGCGTAATATTACTGACATAGACGATAAAATTATCAAACGTGCCAATGAAAATGGTGAGACTTGTGATGTATTAACGAAACGTTTTATTGATTTAATGCATCAGGATGAAAAATCATTGTGTTTATTAGAACCGACGCATGAACCGCGTGCGACTGAATTTGTTGCGCCGATTATTACCTTAATTGAAAAATTAGTAGCAGAAAAAATGGCTTATATTGCAGGTAATGGCGATGTTTGTTTTCCTGTTAAAAAATTTCATACCTATGGAAAATTGTCCAAACATGATATCGAAAAATTAATTGTCGGCGCCCGTATTGATATTAATGAAGGTAAGGATGATCCGCTTGATTTTGTCGTATGGAAATTGGCAAAGCCAAATGAGCCGTGCTGGGAATCACCATGGGGAAATGGCCGGCCGGGTTGGCATATTGAATGCTCGGCGATGGCGCAAACTATTTTGGGCCAGCCTTTTGATATTCATGGTGGCGGCATGGATTTAAAATTTCCGCATCATGAAAATGAAATTGCGCAATCAGAAAGCGCTTATCATTGCACGTTTGCCAATATTTGGATGCACGCAGGATTATTAAATGTGAACGGTGAAAAAATGTCGAAATCGCTTAATAATTTTTTTACGATTCAGGATGTGCTGGCAAAACACAATGTCGAAGTTATTCGTTATTTTATGTTGTCGTCACATTATCGTAGCCCAGTTGATTATTCTGATGAGAATATGGAAAAAGCGATGCTGGCTTTGAAGCGACTTTACACTGCAATACGTGGTTTAGTCATTGTCACTGCCACTGCCACTGCCACTGATTTTGTGTCAGCAATGGATGATGATTTTAATACATCTATTGCGTTATCTGTTTTGTTTGACACGGCAAAAGAAATAAATATTTTACGCGAAGAAAATAATATTAAGGACGCAAGTGCATTAGCAGCACAATTAAAAAAATGTGGCGAAATATTGGGTATTTTACAAATGGATCCAGAAATTTTTTTACAAGGTGAGGTGAGTGATGAATTTTCAGCGCAAGTCGAAAAATTAATTGCGCTTCGGTCTACAGCTAAGAAGAATAAAAATTACGTGGAAGCGGATCGCATTCGCGCTCAACTGTCTTTAATGAATGTTGTTATTGAGGACAGCGTGGGTGGAGTGAGTTGGCGGAAAAATTAACCTAAGGAGCTGTGCAAAAATAACTTACCCTTTTTAGCGCTCAGTGTGATGGCAGATTGAAATGTTCTG